>MKWU01000040.1_pt1 | contig 225052 bp, 212 predicted proteins | sample 809101 | NCBI WGS metagenome assembly MKWU01 (sample SAMN05860141, study PRJNA318959) | sponge metagenome | host: Aplysina aerophoba | place: Slovenia: Piran, Adriatic Sea, Gulf of Piran | collected 2013-05-07 | reverse complement strand
CGAGATTGATGTGGCGAAAAGAGTGGCCGCGGACATGGGGGTGGAGATCGAATTTGCCCGGACGAACTGGAACTATATCATCTCGGAACTGATTGCTGAGCAGTTTGACGTCATTATCAGCGGGATGACGATCCTACCGGAACGCAATCTCAGGGTCAATTTCACGTCACCATACAACTCCAGCGGTGTCTATCTCGTGGCGAATACAGAGCAAACCGCAGCCCTGGCAACGCTGGCGGATTTCAACAGTTCCGATGTCACGATTGCGACCCGTCGGGGAGCCTCGTCCGTGGTTTTTGTCGAGAATACTTTTCCTGATGCCATGCTCCTGCTCTTTGATACCCCTACCGCTGTCCTCCAGGCAGTCGTCGCCGGTGACGCCCATGCTGCTGCGGCGTTCGCGACGACGCGGACCACGTGGGTTGAGGCTCACCCGGAGACCCTGAATCTGCCCTTCGAGGAGCCGTTTGCCTCGGAAGTGGGAGCGATAGCCGTGCGGAAAGGGGACCTCGATACCTTGAATTTCTTCAATACCTGGATCGCGGCCAACACGGCTAGCGGCTGGCTCGAACAGCGCAGCCAGTATTGGTTCCAGACCCGTGAGTGGGCCGACCAAGTCGCGACCGATCCTGAAACCGTTGCTGCGTGCGATGAATCCTTTGAATAGTTGACTTCAGGTGGAAGCGTCTGGACGGTCCTCACTGTTCCGGCTGGACGCTTCCACCTGGTGACCTCTCCAGTCAAATCCTCGTGACCTCCACCGAGCGACTACTCTCCCGCATCGTGCTTTAGTCCTCAAACGCATTGCTGGAGTCTGGGCCGAACGGCCCATCTCGACCGAGCGCGGAATCTTCGTCTCGCCCAAGTCCCACATGCGGCCAGCCAAGGGCCCCGAAACTCCAAATGATTATGTCTCTTGCCATACACTGGCCTCCTGGACGGCAGACCCTGAGTGTGGCATAGCCCGTGGTGAGGAAGCAAATACACGCACGAGCACCGGTGTCGTACTCAGTTGAATTGTCCTGGGGCAAAGGGTAGCCTCAGAGCGCCTTCGGGCGTTAACCGTGACCGATGGATATCTTTTGTGGAGAGGTGCCATGCCGCCGACTGATCTACCCAACTCCAGGACGAATACCTCGCAGGAGCCTCTCTATTCTGTGTGGGCCGTTGTCTTAGCCACCTTCCTCGGTTCTCCCCTTGCCGGGGGTGTCCTGCTGTCAATGAATTGCCGGAGACTGTCTCAACCCCGTGCTATTCGGGATATTTTCATCTGGACAGGAATGCTGACGGTAGGCTCGTTGCTCCTCAGCAGATTGATACCGCAAGAGCAACGTATGATTGAGGCGCTCCTGGTTGGTCTCCAGGTGTTTGTCATGTATTTCCTCGCGACTCGTCTGCAGGGGCGGGCTCTTGTCTTGCACCTCCAACAAGGTGGTGAGCTTGCATCGTACTGGAGCGCAATTGCTATAGGGATTGTATGCGGCATTGTCCTGCTCTGGATATTGGTCGGATTGGGGCTGGTAATCGCCCCCGGAACCGTGATGGAGGGAGAGGGTTCGCAGGGGCTCTTATAGACCGCATTCGCGTGTATCCGCTCTGTCTCACCCCTCGGTCTCGACCGCCATGGCACAAAAGACAGCAAAGCAAAAGGCAAAACGTCCGCCGCCACGTCATCAGTTGACTTTAGATGAAGCCATTGCGCGTTTGGGACTGACGGGGGTCACGCAGCGACGCATGTTTGGTGGCTTGTGCTACTACGCCAATGGTAATCCCTTTTCTTTTCTCCTGGGTGAAGACTTGGCCTTGAAACTCCCGGCCATGCAGCTGATTTCCGCGAGTGCCAGTCGGGCTGGAGACCTTTTTCATCCCGGTGGTGGGGAGTTTGTGATGCGGGAATATCTGGCGCTCAGTGCAGGGACCTTGACGGACGAAGACAAGATCGACGAGTTCGTGCAGGCCAGCTATGGCTTTGTGAGTGGCCGGGGCAGTCCAGAAGAAGGGTTGGCTCAACGTGATTTGTTGGAAGGGCGGAGTGGTTTATATCAAAAGAAGAAGCGCCCGGCCCGCCACAACGAGAAAGCATAGGAACAGCTCGCACGCTTCTCTTCGGCCCTCGCCAGCGGGGTAAATATACCGTGATAAGCATGACGCAGACCGTCCTCGGCTGGAGCGCCTTTTTGGCCTCGACGCTCGTCGCTCCGGTTGAATGGCTGAAGAACGCTCTCCTTTTCCATCCCAGCCCGACTGTCAACGTCACGCCCGCCGCCCATGGGCTGGCCTACGAGGACGTTCGCTTTGGAGGAGAGCATGGGCGGCTCTTACACGGCTGGTATATCCCCGGTCCGGGAGACGCCGTCTTTATCTGGTTTCACGGCAATGGCGGCAATATCCAGAATCGATTAGAGCACGCCTATTTGATGCATACTCATGTTGGCGGCAGTCACCTGCTGTTTGACTACCAGGGCTACGGTCTGAGTCATGGTCGTCCGTCGATTCCCGGCATCATATCCGATGGCCGGGCCGCTATCCGACTCGTTCAAGAACGGGGCTGGAGCAAAGGAAAGCAACTCGTCTTCTTTGGCGAATCCCTGGGCTGCGCGGTCGCGATTGCCCTTGCGGTTGAGCCCGCACTGGAGGTGCGCCCGGAGCGCATGATTCTGGAAGCCCCGTTTTACTCCCTGCACGCGATGGGACAAATCGTGCTGCCACCCCTGGCCTTCGTGGTGAAAGACGATCTCAACTCAGCCCGACTTATTCCAAAACTCAGGGTGCCACTACTTATTATTCATGGCAGCCAAGATCAGGTTGTGCCCTTTCAGCAGGGCCGCGACCTGTATGAACTGGCTCCTTCACCCAAGCAGTTTTATCCAATTCCAGGGGGGAAGCATGTCGGCCTGTACGGAGTCGCCGGGCAACAGTATTTCCAAACTATTCGCGCCTTCGTCGCTGATGAACCTCCTACCGGTATGACTGAATAGACGTAAGCATGGCCCAAGCTGAGACGGGGACGGAAGAACGACGACCCCGAATATTTCGCTATCTACGGGGACTCCGGCGACTGACGCTGGGTCTGGTCGCCCTTGGGTTGAGTGGTGTCCTGCTGGGACTTTTACTCGCTGGCTGGTTCTTATCCGAGCAGCGCTATGTCGCCTTCCTTGAACAGGAACTGGAACGGTTCTTACGCGCAGAGGTGGAGATTGCATCAAGTACGCTCTCCTTTCGGCAGGGGGTGGGGGTTCAGTTTCAGACGGTCAGTATGCAAGAGTACGGTAGCACCGCTCCCTTTGTGACGGCCGAACGCATTGATCTGGTGCTTGATCCCAAAGCGCTCTTGCGCGGACAGCTCCTCTTTCGCCAGATATTCTTCTTAAAGCCGAGCGTCCAGTTCATGCGGCCGACATCGAATGCCGAACCGGTCGCTCCGGTTGCACGCCTGTTCTCTCGCCAGGTGAAGCCGCCTGCCCAAGACGCTGAAGAAACTCCGTCCGATGCCAATCTCTGGTTTTCGCCTCAACTGCTGGTCCACCAACTTGTCTTGGAAGATGCGACGTTTGTCTTTCAGCAGGCATCTGCTGAAGTTCCCCTGGTCTTCACCCGCGCGCATCTGCGGCTTTCTCTGGAGCCGGATGGCAGAGTAGAGGCGCGGTTGGGTGCGAACCTGGGGCAGAACGGGGAGGTGGGACAGTTGACGCTCCGCTCTCGCGCTACACACTGGCAGCCGACACCGGACGCATCTCCAGCAGTATGGCAAGGAGACATTCGTCTCCAGGATGTTGCCGTCCATGAGTTGGGTGCGTGGTTCGGCGCGAATTGGCCTTCGGCGCACGTGGACTTTTCCGGGAAGTATGCCGGGGAAGCGAATACGAGTACGAACGTCTCGGGTTTAGTGAGCGTCCGAGAGGCCCGTTTTTCACAACTGACAGTTGAGAAGGGAAGAATCGGCATGACCAATTTGCGCTGGGATAATCCAGCGTATGCTTCCTCATGGTTGGTGGTCGCACCGATAGCTGGGCTGCTCGAAAACCTGGCCCAAAGTCCGGAATCACTCACCTTCAACGCCACGATTGAGGAGCTGCAAGGTCGGTTCGGAAAGACCAATACCCCGGTTCATTTGACCTCAGGGCAGCTTCATTTGCAGGCTGGTCAACTGCGTGCCTCGAAACTGAAGGGCTCGTACGGAAAGTCTTCTGAGCTGACGAATTTGAGCGCTGATTGGGCGCCGCTCTTCTCAAAAAATTCGCCAACGCTCACGGTAAACCTTGCTGCGCAGATAAACCTGGCCGATGATCTGGATCCTCTGCTCTCATTTGTGCCGAGCGAAGAACGAGAGGCATACAGGCAAGCAGTGCAGCAGCCGTCGGGCCACGCTGATATTCGGTTGAGTGCACAGATTCCTCCCGATAAGAAAAGCCAAAGCTCGTACTCAGCGAGGGTGGAATGGCGTTCAGCCGGAGGCGTCCTCCCCGAGTGGGGGCTAGCTGTGTCTGAGGTGAATGGCGCCGTCCACCTCACGCCGGAATTGGCCTCATTGCGGGATATCCGTTTTCGTATTGGGACCTCTGTTGGGATGCTTGAGGGGACGATTGAGCGTCCTTTCACGGCCTCGCAGCAAGGACGCGTGACTCTCTCCATTCCACAGGCGACCATCCAGGACGTTATTCCGCTGCTTGCTGATGCGGTGGTGCAACCACACTACGGACAGATCAGTGGGCGGGTGGATGCTTGGTTCGGTCCGGAAAGTCACCTCCTGGAAACTGAGGGGAGTATTGTTCTGAGTCAGGCCCGTGTGGATGTGCTGTCGTTCTTTGAACCGCTCGATATCATGCGCGGACAATTCTCTTGGGGCGGACAGCAGGGTAGATTTGTGATCGAGCAGGGCAGCCTGTCCGGTGCTGGAGTGACGGGCTCGGGTGAAGTGCGAAGCCTTGAGCCCCTAGAGCTGGATGTCACCGTGGAGTGTGATGATCTGGATTTCGACTCGGTCTTGATCCCTAATGCCGTTCGGTCAGAGAAGAAAGAGGCAACAGAACAGAACAAGATACGTGTCGATGTCCACTGCGACCGAGTGCAATATAAGACGTTTACCGCGGCGCCGGTCCGGGCTTCTGTCTACCGGCATGAACGTCAGGTCGATTTTCGCCTCGAAGAAGCCGGTGTCTCAGCCGGCGATCTCCAAGGCGAAGGGACGTTCTGGCTTGACTCGTCCGCCCTCTCATTCGCACCGCAGGCGAGTCAGGTTGATGCGGCAGATTTTTTTGGCGCGCTTGGCCATCCAACCGATACCCTCTCAGGTACCTTAGATGCCAGCGGCGACATCGAGGTTGTCAATTGGGAGTTCTGGGACGATCCAGAGGAATGGGATGGGACATTGACGCTCTCAGTTCAAGACGGTGTTGCCCAGCAACTCCCGATTCTCGTTCGGCTCTGGACCGCCGTCAGTCTGCAAAGCCTGCTCAGTTTTTCGTTGCCGCAGTTCCCCCGCGAAGGGCTGCCCTTTTCTTCGCTGACCGGAGATGTTGTCGTGAAACACGGGCAACTCACCACCGAGAACCTGTCTCTCATCGGAGAGGCCGTGCGCCTGGACGCCCGAGGTCGGGTGAACTTACGGCAGAAAGTGCTTGATATCACGGCCGAGGTTATTCCGCTGCGCGGTCTTACGAGTGTGGTTGAAAAGGTGCCGTTGGCGGGCAAACTGCTCGCCCAGAGCACCGACAGACTCACGGCACTGCCGTTTCAGGTCAGCGGCCCCTACCAGGACCCTCACGTCAGCCTCCAATTGCTCAAAAAAGTCGTTCCCTGACAGGCGAGAGCAGGAAAGTGGACAGACAGCTACAGCATCGACGTATCGGCCCTGAGACCAAACAATACACGGCCGGCAAGTTCATATAAGGGTGGTGCGATGACCGCGTGTTGGGTCAGCACATGGATGTCGCGGAAGGCCCGCTGGAGCGGACTCGTATCCCAGATAGCGCTGGTTCCAGCGACAGTATACATGGCATCCACCACTGCGGCCGACTCGCTGGTGGCGTGGTTGGCGGCAAGTCGAATAGCCGCACGCTGCTCAAGGGGAACCGCTTCCCCCTGACACGTCATATCCCATATCTCCTGGGCCACTGCCAGGAGTCCGGCACGCGCTGTCTGGAACCGTGCTTGGGCCTGTGCAAGCTGCATGTGGACAAAGGGGCGTTCGCAGAGCGGGCGCCGCCCTCCGGTGGGAATCTTGGTGCGGGCAACCTCTATCAGACAGTCAATGCTGCCTCGGGCAATGCCCACGGCTACGCTGGCAACGCTGATCGCCAACAATCCGAAAGTTGGGAAGGCATAGAGCGGGCCGGGCTGCGTAGGGGGCTCAAGGCCATAGGCGACTGTTCTTTCCTCGGGGATAAAGAGATCCTGGATCGCAATATCGTGACTGCCGCTTCCCCGAAGGCCGGAGACTGACCAAGTGTCGATGATGTCGGCTTCCGCCGCAGGAAAGAGCATCAGACGAATGTCTGGCTGTCCGTCCGAACGCAGCCGTGGAGCCTCATCAGCCTCATGGATAATGCAGTTCCCCATGAGCCAGGCGCAATATTCACAACCACTGTTAAAGGGCCAACGTCCTGTGACGCGGTAGCCGCCCTCGACCGGCCTAGCCCGACCGTGCGGAGCGAAGGCACCGGCAGTGACGATATGAGGATCGCTGCCGTAGATCTCCTGAGCAGTTTCCAGCGGAAGATAGCCACTCGTCAGTCCTCCTGTTGCGCCGATCATGGCCGACCAGCCGACTGATCCGTCCAAGGCTGCAGCCGCCTCAATAGCCTGGATGAACGTAGCGACGTCGACCTCAAGACCGCCCATCGAGCGAGGAATCAGCAGACGAAAGAGGCCCGCGGCGGCCATGGCATCAACAAGAGACTGGGGGAGGCGACGCTGGGTTTCAATCTGATGAATGAGCGAACGAACGTGGGGAGCGAGGTCATGCACGACCTTGAGGAGACTATCCGCTTGATCAGAGATATCCATACTAAGTTCCACAGGAAAGCGGCAGCGGGACAGGCCGCTTTCCTGTCTGTCTCAGGGAGGGGAGCCTTTAATAATGAATCACCGACCGAATGCTTTTGCCCTCATGCATGAGATCAAATGCCGTATTGATCCCATCGAGCGGCATGGTATGCGTAATGAAATCGTCAAGCGGAATCTCGCCCGTCATGGCACGTTCGACAAACCAGGGGAGTTCTGAACGGCCCTTCACCCCGCCAAACGCAGTGCCACGCCAGACGCGGCCCGTGACCAGCATGAAGGGCCGGGTCGCAATCTCCTGGCCCGCTCCTGCCACCCCAATAATCGTGGACTCTCCCCAGCCTTTGTGGCAGCATTCCAGCGCAGCCCGCATGGTGTTCACATTCCCGATGCACTCGAACGAATAGTCGACGCCGCCGCCGGTCATATCCACAATCACGTCCTGAATAGGAGTGTCATGGTCCTGTGGATTGACGACATCGGTTGCCCCAAACTTCCTGGCCAGGTCGAACTTGCCAGGATTCACGTCAATGGCAATGATGCGTTCCGCCTTGGCCATGTCGGCTCCGACGATGACGGCCAGACCGATTCCGCCCAGACCGAATACTGCAACGGTACTCCCCGGCTCCACTTTTGCCGTGTTTTTGACCGCGCCGATCCCGGTAGTGACTCCGCAGCCGAGCAAACAGACTTTCTCAAGCGGGGCGTCTTTTTGGATCACCGCAGTACTGATCTCAGGCAGCACGGTATATTCGCTAAAGGTACTGGTTCCCATGTAATGGTAGATGGTCTTGCCGTTGAGCGAAAAACGGCTGGACTCATCCGGCATGAGCCCACGGCCTTGTGTCCCGCGTATCGTCTGGCACAGGTTGGTCTTGCCCGATTTGATGAACGGGCAATTCGGGTCTTCCGGCGTGTAGAGGGGAATGACATGATCGCCTTCTTTGACGCTGCTGACGTCCGCGCCAACCTCGACTACAACGCCCCCACCTTCGTGACCGAGAATGGCAGGGAACACGCCTTCCGGATCATCTCCTGACAGGGTAAAGGCGTCGGTATGGCACACGCCGGTCGCCTTGATCTGGACCAGCACTTCGCCTTTTTGCGGACCTTGGACGTCAACTTCTTCCAGTTCGAGTGGTTTGCCGGCTTCCCAGGCTACTGCTGCGCGTGTTTTCATGATTGCCTCCCCGTATGCGTGAGTACACCTGCCCCCCGTACCACAGCCCTTAGGCACGAACAAGCGGAGCCTTGACACCGAGGCCCATACCGCCTCAAAGGTGTGAAGAATCCCAACAATATTGCGAAGGATGAGGCAATCTGGTAGGAGGAAGCGCGCCGGTTTTCAAGGTTTTTCGTCCAGAGCATACTGAGTCAGGGTAGGGCAGAGAGGACATTGCATGGCTCGGCAGTTTCATATCCCAGACTTCTATAAAAGCCCGATTATCTCGCGGGTGAAAAAATACCGCCAACTGCATGACCCCCGCAAGCAGGACTTACTGCCCACAGTGCTCGACTTTGGTCCGGTCCGTTTTATCCTTGCCCGTCATTTCGGTTTCTGCTTTGGCGTGGAGAATGCGGTCGAGATCGCGTATCGGACGCTTCAGGAGAATAGCGATAAGCGCATTTTTTTCCTAAGCGAAATGATCCACAATCCGGCGGTGAACCATGATCTCCAGGAGCGGGGGGTGCGCTTTATCTTCTCCTCAGCGGGCGAACACCTGATCGCCTGGGATGAGCTCACTGCGGAGGACATTGTGGTCGTCCCAGCCTTTGGTGCGAGTGTGGAAGTCCAGGACGCCTTAGCCCAACGCGGCTTAGACCCGTACACCTATAACACCACCTGTCCGTTTGTAGAGCGCGTCTGGAAACGCAGCGCTCAGCTTGGGAGTAGCGGTTATACCGTTATCGTGCACGGAAAAGCTTCCCATGAAGAAACCCGTGCGACCTTCTCGCATAGTATTCAAAATGCACCGACGGTCGTCGTCCTCAATCTCGAAGAGACGCATATCTTAGGCGATATTATTCGTGGCCGACTTGAACCGAACGTTTTCTTTGCGCACTTCGGCCGTACCTGCTCTCGCGGTTTCGACCCTGAGCGAGATTTGCAACGGCTGGGTGTCGTCAATCAAACCACGATGTTGGCTTCCGAAACTCGACAGGTTGCCCAGATTCTGCGCCAAGCCCTGGCCGACCGTTACGGTGAGGATCGGTTGAGTGAGACCTTTGCCGACACGTCTGATACCCTGTGTTATGCGACCAATGAGAATCAGCACGCCACGTATGCGTTAATTGAGCATGGGGCTGATCTGAGCCTTGTTGTCGGCGGGTATAATTCGTCAAACACCTCGCATATTGTCGAGCTCTGTCGGGCGGCTATGCGGACGTATTTCGTTCAAGGTGCAAAGGACATCGTCTCCCCGGCCTACATCAACCATTTTGTTTTAGACCGGCAACAGGTCGAGACCACGCAGGACTGGCTACCCGAACACCGTCCACTTGATATCGCCCTCACCTGCGGAGCGTCCTGCCCGGATGCCATTGTGGACGGAGTCCTGCTGCGGGTGCTGTCTTTCTTTGACCAGTCACGAACAATGGAAGAGGTCTTGCAGCCCTATCCCTCCACTACGCCAGCAACGGTCTGAGGCCGGTCCTGCCAGGATACCCGTATGCAACTTGAAGTGGCAGACTATATCATCTTGATTGTTGATGACCTCGACCGCGCCCTCGATTTCTATACCCAGGTTCTCGGGCTCAAACTCGGCCATCGTTCCGGAGACTACGCCCAACTCGACACCGGTGTGACCCGCATTGGATTCTATACCCGCCCGGCCATGGAATCCGTGGTCGGTTTCGCCCTGGAGCCCGCTCAACAGACTGCTCCGGGCTTCGAACTGGGCTTCAAAGTCGTCGATGTTGATGCGGCGTATGCGGAAATACTGGCTGGTGGAGCAACACCGGTCACCCCGCCGACAACCCGCCCGTGGGGACAGCGGACGGCCTACGTACGTGATCCGGACGGCTATTTGATTGAGTTGGCTCAGGGACTATAGCCTGAGGTATGGCGTCGTTGTCGGCGCGCCTCTGTTTGCCTGAAAAAGCCGGGCGTGGGACGCTAGTCGCCCCACAGGCGTCTTTTAGCCTTGTTTACGGAGTGCAAAGAACGACGTGAAATTCCCTCGACGGGCCAGGAGCAGGAGGGTCTCTGCGTCTTTGACTTCCTCTACGGCCGTCGTGAAATCACGCACCGATTTTACGGTCTGCCGGTTCACCTCTTCGATCACATCTCCGGGACGGATACCGGCCAGTTCGGCTGGGCTGCCAGGCTCAACCGCCGTGACAACGACGCCTTTTTGGTCGTCTGGCAGGCGATAGCGTTGGAGATGTTCGTCTGAGATGTCGGCGACGGTCAGGCCCCAACTTGCCTCGCTCTCTTCGCCGCCACCCGCTTGGGCGATCTGATCGGTCAATTCTCCAAGCGCGACGGAGATGGTTTGTTCTTTCCCACCACGCAGAATGGTGACGTTGACCTTCTCCCCAACCGGGGTGCGCGCCACCATAGCCGGGAGGTCGTGTGATTTCAGAATTTGTTCACCCTTGAAGTGGGTAATGATATCGCCCCGCTCAAGACCCGCCTTTTCTGCCGGTCCACCCTCGGTAACCTCAGCGACCAGGGCGCCGAGGGGCTCTTCCAGATCAAAGGATTTTGCCAGCTCTGCCGTGACCGTTTGAATAGCGACCCCCAACCAGCCACGGGTGACTTTCCCCGAGTCTTTGAGTTGGTTAATGATCGATTTGGCCATATCGATAGGAATGGCAAAGCCGATACCGATATTGCCGCCGCCCTGGCTAAAAATGGCCGAGTTAATACCCACGACCTGGCCCCGGAGGTTCAAGAGGGGGCCGCCAGAGTTGCCGGGGTTAATCGAGGCATCCGTCTGGATAAAATCGTCATACGGCCCGGCACCGATAACCCGCCCTTTGGCGCTGACGATGCCAGCCGTTACTGTTTGTTCGAGACCGAACGGGTTGCCGATGGCCATGACCCAGTCGCCAATCTGCAAGTCCGACGAGCTGCCGAGCGGTACACTCTGAAAGGACTCTTCTGACTCAATTTTGATCAGGGCCAGGTCCGTCTTATCGTCGGTCCCAATAATTGTCGCCTCAAACTCATCCTCGTCTGAGAGACGGACCGTAATTTTGTCGGCCTCGCCTACAACATGCTCATTGGTGACAATATAGCCGTCTGGACTGATAATGAAGCCGGAGCCTAGACTGCGCCGCTGGCGCGGGGGAGGGCGGTCGCCAAAAAAGCGACGGAAGAATTCTTCAAAGGGGTCTTCCCCGCCAAATGGGTTTGGTCCCGGCATTGGTCTCTGGCGACGCTGGGGGCGCCGGGTCGATGCCTGGGTTGTTGAGATATTCACGACCGCGGGCATGGTCGTTTTCGCTATATTGGCAAAATCGGGCAGCCGGCTCACACCTGTGACTACCGGTTGCCGCGCTTCCGCCTCGCTCTTTTCCTCCTTTTTTTTTGAACCGAATAATTCCAGGGCGTGCAGGGGGAGGCGGTCCACCAGCAGCAATCCTGACAGGAGGAGGAGGCCAGCGGTGAAAACGCCGTGTCGTACCGATCCGCTCTTACGCATGCATTCCTTCCCTTTCCAGCAACAATCCAGAGGCAAACATTCCAGCCACACCCAAGGATTACGGTTGTGCGCCCTTATTCATCTTTTCTCGCAGCTCAACTTGTTTCACGAACGAGGGGACCACAGGAGCGAATTCCGGCGAGAGGCGGTGACGGATATCCATCGCTGCATCGGCAGCCAGCCTCCGCAGCGGGACGGACTCCTCGATACGGGAGAATTCGTCGAGAAATGTGAGGACATCCTCCGTCCCCACCTCTTTCAGGGCAAACAGGGCTGTGCCCTTTGTCGGCACATCAAGATTGCGTCGAAGAAACTCCATAATGGGCATGGCGCCCCGCGGGTCCCCAATTTTGCCTAAGGCAATCAGGACCTTTTTTTTGACCCCGGCATGCACGTCACGTAAAAACAGCTGCTGGGCCAGGGCCGGGGTGGCATCGGTCGCCCGCATATTGCCCAGATATTCAATGGCTTTGACTTTGACACGGATGTCAGCATCCGCGGTGGCGTTGAGCAGATAGTCAATCGTCTTCGGGTTTTTCATTTCTCCGAGCGACTTCACCGCGCTCATGCGTGTTTCCGGCCGGTCATTCCCCAGACGACGGACAATCTCTTCCAGTTCCGGTCCCGACCCTCTTTTTTGCTTTTCCTGGCGGAGCCGCGTCCGACTCTCGCGCGTCAAGCGGCTTCCCAAGCGCGTGCCCTGGCCCAGGAATTGCGCCTCGGAGACGCGTGGTGCGGTCCAGTCGAACAGGCTGCATGCAAGGAAGACGACGATGCCGAACACCAGTCCCGATCTCTGTCCACAATACCGTTGCGTCACTCCTGCACTCATAGGTTTATCGCCACTCGTAATTGACCGAGAATGCCCCACGCGGAGACCGGATGCAAGGGCGCTAGGTCGAGAATAAAGGGTCTTGCTCTTCACGACGAAAGACCTGGACCTCTTCCGGGAAAAGGCCACCTTCGGGAATATCCTTGAGCGGCGTGCCGTCCTTGAGCCGCCCTTCTATGACTTCGCGATACGTACAGACCAGATATCGATGCCCGTCGCGCGGTTTGGTTGGGAGCCGGGCCTTTTCGACCCGGGTCTCACCCTTCGCCTCTGGTCCGAGAATGCGGATAACATAGCGTTTCTTCATGAGTCCTTTCAATGCCCGGATAATTGAGGCGCGGGACAGACCCGTCATCTCACTGATTTCGGCATAGCCGGCCGTAATCAGCGGCGTCCGGCGTAAACCGATGGAGTGCCGCCACAGGGCCCGGTAGGTTTTCCACTCGCGCGGGTCCATGAGCCTATTCAGCTCGTCTTCCAGCAGATAGTCGGGGAGGCGCGGGGATGGTTGCCATGGGGGGCGGCGCGTCAGGCGAATCTGAACATCAGCTCCCTCTCCCGTGGCCTGTTCGTCCAATAGGGTGGTCGGCTCCTCTTTTTTCGCCATAGTCGGGTCACTCTATTTTTCCCGTGCATAATACTGATAAATGGAAACGGTGCCAATGGGCAGAACGTGGCTGCGACAATGCTGGAGATGACTCCGCCCGCCGCTGATGGAGAGGGGAACTGATGAAGATTCGGTCCATTACGATAGGACTCGACCCTGGCTTTCCGTTGAAGACCGCTCGGATCACGCACGCCGGACGCTTTGCCCAAGAAGTCAAGACCATCTGCGAGGCGGAGGGACTGGCGGTACAAACCCTGCGCCTCGCCACTCCCCCATTTCCTCAATACCTGGCCGGCTGCTCTCCTGCTGCGGTCCTACGCTTTGCCCAGGAACTGGAAGCCTGCTGTCTCGCCAATGGGCTGGATTATTGTGCGCTCGGTCCGGTAGACCCCGGCCTGCCCGAGGAGCAGAAGTTTGTTGACTTGTTGCCAGACCTGATCGCCGGGACTGAAGCAGTGTTTGTCAGTGCGCGTCTCGGCAACGGCGATCAGGTTCCCACTCGGCCCGTGACCCAGACGATCGCCGGTGTCATGAGGAAGATCGCAGATGTAACGCCGGACGGATTTGGCAATCTCCGGTTTGCGGCAGGGATACACATTCGGACCCAAACTCCTTTTTTCCCGGCGGCCTTCCACACTGGAACGCCGGCCGTCTCCCTTGCCCTTGAAGCGGCCGATGTGGTGGCGTCCGTTGCCCAGCCTGATCTCAGTCCGGCCGGGCTTGTCGCCCGGATACAACAGGCATTTGAACACCAGCTTCGTCCCCTTGAGCAGCGTCTGAAGCGCTTGGAACCGCAGCCTTTTCGCTTTGCCGGTTTTGACCTTTCACCGGCGCCGGGTCCCGAGAGCAGTATCGCCTGGGCAATTGAGCGGATCAGCGCCTCTCCCTTTGGTAGTCCAGGCACGCTGGCGGCAGCCGCCCTGGTCACCGCCGCACTCAAAGCGACCGTCCTCGATCAATGCGGCTATTGTGGACTCATGTTGCCAGTCCTCGAAGATGCCGGTCTCGCCGAACGCAATAATCAAGGAAAAATCAGTCTGCCCCAACTGCTGACCTATTCCGCTGTGTGCGGCACGGGGCTGGATACCATACCGCTTGCCGGCAACGTCTCTCAACAGCATCTCATGGGACTCCTTTCAGATGTGGGGGCTTTAGGCTGGAAGTTGCAGAAACCGCTCTCTGTTCGTGTGCTGCCTATCCCAGGCAAGCAGGTCGGTGAGATGACCACGTTCGACTTTCCCTATTTTGTGAATACGCAGATCATGGACGTCAGCTAGAAGATGGCTAAGGACGTGTGGAAGATCATACCATTGCTGCACGAACAGGTGGGACAAAAGGGGAGGGCGACGTGGGGCAGACGGTTCCTCGCATGGTCGGCGGTCGTCGGTTATTGCGGGTTGCTCTACTATCTGTCCGATCAACCCAGACTGCGTCTGCCCCACGTGCTTCCTTCCTCTGATACGTTAGCCCATGTGACCGCCTATGCCGTATTGGGCTGGCTCTGGACAGTGGCGCTCCGAGAGACGTGGGCGAGATGTTCGTCCCTGACAGCCGTACTTTTCGCCCTCATTTTCACCCTTGGGTATGGGCTCAGTGATGAATGGCATCAGAGTTTCGTGCCGGGCCGTGTATCCAGTACGGTCGACGTCGTCGCGGATATGATAGGTGGCGGACTGGGCGCGGGCGGTTTCTTTTTGTGGACAAGAAGAAGGGCCGAGGAAGACGCCCGACCCTCAGGCCATCCGCCGGCGCCTTAGCGTTGCCAGGGGAGGGGCATGTGTTCATTGTCCGCGGTGCAGACTCTGACCGGTGCCTGGCCGAGAGCCGCAACAATGAACATATCTTCTGTCCCAGTATTGACGATCTGGTGGATCGCATCGCGCGGTATCTGAAGGGTTGAGTTCGGACCGAAATCTGTATCCTCACCCTCAACCGTCAGGCGTCCCGAGCCTCGCAAAACCACGATGGCCTCTTCACAGTCGTGACGGTGGACGGGCGTCCCACTGTCAGGTTTGATGGTTTGCAGCCACATTTCTAAGGTTTGCATTCCATGTTCCGGGCCGGCCAGGGTCTGGTGGTCCAAGCCGGGGAGGGCAAATTTCTCTACTGCTGCGTTGTGGACGACGGGCATGTCATTCCTCCTCAAAAAGACGTTGCCGTACCAATACCACAGAAGTGAGCTGTCTTCGAGCCGATCTTATGGTAATTCTGCCGCGGGGTGAGCAAGGTGGCAAGAAAGATATCGACGTATGGGCAATCTCGACGTGATAGGTTGAGTGTGTCACAATGCCCACGCCAGACTCAATACACTCGGTGGGGAGAGAGGGAGGTGTCAGTGAAAGGGCACGCCCGACAATTTATGGCGGTAAACGATGTGGTCGTCTCTCCTGGGACGACCCTAGCCGAGGCTGCACGCCAACTCGCTCGGTTGGACATCACCGGCCTGCCCGTCACCGATGCGAACGGACGCGTTGTTGGCATTATCACCGAAAGCGACATGCTCGATGCCTTTCTCGCCCAGCGCGCCAACGATGTGGCTGTGGAGGCACTGATGACGGAACATGTGATAACCGTCGACGAATTTACTCCTGCGGATCAGGTGCTCACCATTTTACGAGAGCAGAAAATCCATCACCTGCCTGTAGTACGCCAAGGTGTTGTGGTTGGTCTGATCACCCCCCAGAGCGTGCTCCACTATATTGTCTCGCATGAATTCCCCTCGCCCCCGGATGCTGCCTAGTTGATTGTCATTCCAAAAGAAGACCTCGGCTGTGGCTCCTCAGTTGTTCCGTCTGACCTATCAAGTGGTGCGTCGTGTATGAAAAATGACCCCGTCTCTCACCTGTCCCTGCGTGCCTACTGGCGCACGAATCTTCTCATTGTCGGAGTATTGCTCAGCGTCTGGTTTGTTGTTTCTTTTGGGCTGTCTATTGTCTTTGTTGACGATCTGAACACCATCCGGCTGGGCAGCTTTCGGCTTGGTTTTTGGATGGCGCAACAAGGCTCGATGTATGTCTTTGTCGTCTTGATCTTTGTGTACGTATGGCTGATGAATCGTTTGGACCGGGAATATGACCTGGAGGAAAAAGAAGAGGTCAGCAGCGAGCGGGGTGGCCAATGATGGACCTCTTTTCGACAGATCCAGTCAAAATTTGGACCTTCATCATTGTTGGCCTCTCGTTTGCGCTCTATATCGGTATCGCCTGGCGAGCCAAAGCCGAGTCAACGAGTGACTTTTATGTTGCCGGCTCACGGGTCGGTGCCGTCGCTAACGGCATGGCGACCGCCGCTGGTTGGATGAGTGCGGCCTCGTTTATCTCGATGGCGGGCATGATGTCCTTCCTGGGGCGTGACGGGGCGATGTATCTGATGGGCTGGACGGGCGGGTATGTGCTCCTGGCCCTGTTACTTGCGCCGTACTTGCGGAAGTTCGGGAAATATACCGTGCCGGACTTCGTGGGTGAGCGCTATTATTCGCAAACTGCTCGGGTCGCCGCGCTCGTCTGCGCCATCTTTGTCTCGTTTACCTATGTGGCCGGTCAGATGCGGGGTGTGGGTGTTGTGTTTGCGCGTTTTTTAGAGGTACCGGTTGAATTCGGGGTGATCATCGGCATGGCCATCGTCTTTATCTACGCCGTGACCGGCGGACAAAAAGGCATTACCTATACCCAGGTCGCCCAATACTGTGTGCTGATCTTTGCCTATATGTTGCCCACTTTTTTCATCTCCCTACTGATGACGGATACGCTGCTGCCCCAAATCGGTTTTGGGGCGGAACTGACAACGGAGCCTGGGACGTCTCTGCTGGATAAACTTGACGGTTTAAGTCAGGACCTTGGTTTTGCGGCCTATACGGGTCGGGGGAGTAAAACGGTTATCGATGTCTTTTTTATTACTCTCTCGCTGATGGTTGGGACTGCCGGTCTGCCGCATGTCATCACCCGTTTCTTTACGGTCCCGAGAGTGAAAGATGCGCGGCTCTCAGCCGGCTGGGCTCTGTTGTTTATTGTCATCCTGTATGCCACCGCGCCTGCGGTTGCGGCGTTTGCCCGGACCAATCTCTTAACGACCGTGCACAATGCAGAATATGCCCGGGTGCCTGACTGGTTCTCAAAATGGGAGGAAACAGGCCTGATTCGGTTTTCCGACAAGAACCAGGATGGCCGGATTCAGTATTATAATGATCGCAATCCAGTCTTTGCCGAGTACGCTGCAGGGCAAGGCTGGCAGGGAAACGAGTTATACATCGACCGGGATATTATCGTGCTCGCTAATCCGGAAATTGCCCAACTGCCGGCCTGGATCATCGCCTTGGTTGCGGCGGGCGGTCTGGCGGCCGCCCTGTCTACCGCTGCCGGTTTGCTGCTCGTCCTGTCGATGTCGGTCTCCCACGATCTGATGAAAAAGGTGATCCGTCCGGACATCACAGAGCAGCAAGAACTCCGCTATGCCCGTCTCGCCGCGGCCGGAGCGGTAATCATCGCCGGTTATTTCGGCATTAATCCGCCGGGATTTGTCGCCCAAGTGGTGGCGTTTGCCTTCGGCCTGGCCGCTTCGAGCTTCTTTCCGGTGATTGTCCTGGGGATTTTCTCCAAACGCATGAACCGAGCCGGGGCGATTGCCGGGATGATCTGCGGCATGAGTTTTACCACCGCCTACATCATCTATTTCAAATTTATCAGCCCCGAAGCCAATACCGCCGAGCACTGGTTGTGGGGTATCTCGCCCGAAGGCATCGGCGGGATTGGTATGCTGCTCAACTTTGGCGTTGCGCTTGTCCTGTCCTCGTTCACCAGCCCGCCACCAACCGCGGTTCAAGACATGGTTGAGAAGATTCGCATACCGCGGAGTTAAATAAATAGTAGGAGACAGCCGAGATCATGGCAGAGGGAGAGAACGGACGCGAATACGGTTTTCTTCCACAACAACAATAGCTCCAGTTCGGAGATCATCATCAATCGTTGGCAGTATTTTTAGCAGGATGGATGCCAGGTGCTCAGGACGATTGTTTTGGAGACGGAGAGATATCACGCTGGGCTGAGTGTAGCGGGTAGTTGCAAGGAGAGCCGAGTAATCAAGGTCTTGGGTGATTACGGTCCGTCTATTGAGGCGAGCACGTTCAAGAATAAGAGAATCCGGAGCATCTTGAGGGAGTATGTCGCTGACACGGATAATATCGTATCCGTCGGTCTTGAGAAGAGCGACTGTGCGAGGAGAAATGTGATGGTCGGCCAAGTAACGCACGATCTAAGAAGGGTACGCACGGGACTGCTCAGACGCTAACCACGCCCCGTAGGCAGCGGCTTGTTGAGCATCTTCTTTGCTCAGCTCTGGATACTCCTGTGCGATTTCCTGGCACGACATGCCTGAGGCAAGCATACGGAGAATGACGGAGACCGTAATCCGGGTACCGGTAACAGTAGGCTGCCCCAGACAAATATTCGGGTCTGCACTGATCCGATCAAACATCTGAAACGTCATGGCTGATTGCCTCCCTGTCTATTCAAGACAATTCATACTGATGAGTTAGAAGAAGTTGTACCCAAAATCGTCAGGCCCTCTCCGCTCCTCCCTTCCATACAGGTTTTTGTTTCCTCTTGCCAAAGACAAATTCGCCGAGGACATGTTTCCCGTCCTTGGAAGGTGACTCAGTTCCCACCAAGATCGGTGAGACATCGGCATGCTTTTGGGTCTTTCATTCCACGTTACCTCCTCCCCTGGGATGAGACAGTAGCGCCTGTCTCATCCCTTTTTCTTCCCTGTGCAAGGGGATTATAGAGACGTCAACAAAGGGATTGACGCCACTATAATCCTTGCATACCCGTCAAGGGGAGGTATGGTCATGTTTTGGCTCTTCGCTGTCGCGGGCCTTGTGTCCAATCTTTTGCTGAGTGGGCCTGGGTGGGCAGAGGAAGAAACACTGCACATACGCAGAGGTGACGCACAGCAGCGCCAGCAGCAGCTTAGCGGGCTGATCGGGACCTGGCTGTTCTCCCTCGACTTCAGCCCGACGACCCCAAGTGATCCTTGGTACACCCCTACTCTCAAGTCATATAGAATTACTGAGGTGAAAGGGGATACGGTTATTGCCCTGGCGTATGGTGTACATCAAGAAGATGAATCGGAGTTTGTAGTCTCGGTACTCCCAAGTATCATCAACAACCAGCGATATACCTTCTATATACCTTCTATATGCAGGATGAGGATATAGAAGAAACAACAACAGTACACTCAACCTGCATCAGCTACCAATTCAACCAAGAAGGCCATAATCTTCTTGGGTACTTTCAAGTGTACAAGGCAGAATATAATGAATGCACTGATGATCTGCATGCAGTAGGCATCCTGACTGGTGAACGACATAGGACAGCATCCAGAAAGGAGAATAATTGACTCCTCAAATTAGGCGGTTCGGGCTGAAATTAGGCCGTTTGCGTTCAAATTAGGACAGTACCGATAATGGTAGAGCGATATCAAGATAAACGTGCAGGACCTCGTGCTTGAATTTCTTGTGCAGGACCTGGAAGTGAATATCCAGCGGTGTCGCGCACGGCTGCCATCAAAAGCGTTTGAGAATTGGCATCAGCACTTCAAGGAAAAGAGTTTGGCACCATCAGGAGCGCTGGAGTAAAATAGCCATTTAACCATTCGGGATGTTTCGTAATGGCTGGATCACCTCATCGAATCTGGCATTGATCTTCTTATCGGAAAGCCCGGCAAGAGGTGACCTGTTGGCAAGAAAAGTTCACTCGATGGGAGTGGCTGTGGTGTGCACTTGCCGATAGTCCGCAGGATTCCCTGCTCTTTCTTACTGATTATCCATCACGACAATGGGTGATCGAAGCGCCGCAAAAGATGCAATCCCTACGCCAGGAAATCCAGCGCCTCGATAGCCTCTTGAAGGACTGCGAATAACAATCCGCCAATAATCCCTCACTGCCTAAATTAGGCAGTCAACTGTACACTGAGGACAGTACCAAGTCGGAGATACTCTTAATTGCTTCGTCTGATAGATGCTTGCTAACCCACCGTAAGGTAAACGCCGCCTCGGTTTTATTGAGAGTAAAGATGTGGGCAGGGGCGGAATCGAACCGTCGACACGAGGATTTTCAGTCCTCTGCTCTACCGACTGAGCTACCTGCCCACACGGTGGGGCATTCTCTTAGCAGTTAATCCAGTTTCTTGGCAAGCCCTGTTACGGGGGCGCAAGGGGTGAGAATCGAACCGTTGACGTTGATGAGTCGGTGATGATAGCGCGTGTGGAGGAGGCGGACGATTTGACCACTGGCGGGCGGTAATCAACGTCCAGTGAGAGCGACGTTGGGCGGGGAGGGACGCAGCAATGTCGGGGAGACGAGACGCAGGACACAACACGCCACTAATATCCGTGGTCCTGCCGACTTTTGATCGGGCGGATTTATTGCCGCGGAGTATCGCATCGGTGCTGGTCCAGACGTTCACGGACTGGGAGCTGGTCGTTATCGACGATGGCAGCACCGATAATACGGCCGACGTTGTCGCGGCGTGGCAGCAACGGTCCGACCGGATTCGCTATGTCCGACAGGCAAATCAGGGGGTTGGGGCCGCACGCAACCGTGGCGTTGCGGAAGCCCGAGGAGAATATATTGCCTGTCTCGATAGTGATGATGAATACTGTCCCGCCCATTTGGAGACGCGGCTCGCGCTGTTGCGTCGCCATGAGCTTGATTTGATTCAAGGCGGTGTCCAGGTCGCTGGCAAGCAATGGGTCGTCGACTTCTTTGATCCGACCAAGCTTATCCGCATATCCGAGTGTGTGATCGGTGGGACGCTGTTCGGAAAGCGCACCGTCTTTATCGAGCTGGGCGGATTTTGTGATCTGAATTATGGAGAAGACCTCGACCTGTGGGAACGAGCTCAAAAATCGTTTCAGGCCAAGACCTTTCGCGAACCACTCACCTATATTCTCCACGAAACGCCCAATAGTCTACGCATGGTCCGGTTTGAGGAGTGGGCGGCCCGGCAATCTGAATAGCCGGCTGACATGGCGATGGCGTACGCCTGAGCGTGCCGGTTAGACTGTGGGACGACTCTCGTCTACGGTGGGGACGCGATCTCTCAGGCAATATACTCCCAGATAGAATAGAGGTGTATCGAGCAGGGCAAAGACGAGCTTAAAGGCATACGAGGACAGCGCCAGCGGAATGAGTTTGTCTATCGAATCAACGGCTGAGCCGAGCGCGCCGGACGCATACAGGATGGACGAGATGAGAAACGTATCAACGATTTGGCTGAGCATGGTCGAGCCATTATTGCGCAGCCACAAATGTCGCCCCTTGGTGAGCTGTTGCCAGAAATGGAAGAGTTGGACATCAACGGACTGAGCGACCAGATAGGCAATCATAGAGGCGATAACGCCCGGCTTCATAAAGGCGTACACGGCGTCAAACGTTGCGGTTGCCCCTGATACGCCCGAGGCATCCGGCAACACGTGGCCAAACCACATGAGGAAAAGCATGAAGAAATTCATGCAAAAACCAACCCAGACGATGGACTGCGCCCGCCGCCGGCCGTAGAGCTCGCTGATTAGGTCGGTGGCCAAAAAGGTAAAGGGGTAGGCCAACAGCCCCGCCGGAATCACAAACCAGCCAAGATCGACGAACTTCGTAATCCCGACTACATTCCCCAAGGTGAGCGAGGTGAGGAAAATTCCGGCCAGAAAGGAATAGAAGACCTCGCGGGTATGCGCCGACCAAGCCCGACCAGGCGGAATGCGAGTGTCGCGCGGCATTGGATGTCAGTTACGCACGGGGACGCGGCTGCGCTGCCACCTGCTGCTCGGCAAAATCAATAACCTGGGCTTCCAGGCAGGTCTGGTTAAGCCGATCAATTTCCTGCACACCGGTTGGGCTGGTGACATTGACCTCGGTCAGATAGTCGCCAATGATGTCTAGCCCGACAAAATACAACCCGTCCCTTTGGAGAAACGGGGCGACGGTGCGACAGATCTCTGTATCCCGGTCGGTGATATCCGCCTTGACGCAGGTTCCGCCTACGTGAATATTACCCCGATTTTCATCAGCCCGAGGCACCCGCAGGGTACAGCCAATGGGTTCGCCGTTCAGGGCGATGAGACGCTTGTCGCCCTGCCGGACTTCCGGGATATACTGCTGGGCGATGATGGCCTCACGACCGTCCTGGGTCATGGTTTCGAGGATGGAATTCAGATTCCGATCATCCGTACGGACATAAAAGATTCCGGCCCCGCCATGACCATCTACGGGTTTAATAATCATCTCGCCGCCTAACTCGTCGAGAAAGGATTTGAGGCGCGTAGTGTCGTGGGTAATCAGGGTGGCAGGGATGACGCTGGGAAAGTTGAGGGCGTAGAGTTTCTCGTTTGCCGCGCGTAGGCCGGCGGGACGATTGAGGACCACCGCGCCTTCATTCCGGGCCAGGTCGAGCAACTGGGTCGCGTGCAGATAGGCAATATCAAAGGGCGGATCTTTGCGCATAAAGATCGCGTCAAACTCACCCAACGGGCCGGTATGCTCCGGGCCAAAGGTAAAATGGTTGTTCACCTCTCGGCGCAGTTCGATCCGGCGGGCCCGGCCCATGGCGCGCGCGCGTTCAATAAACAGGTCCGACATTTCCAGATACCAGACCTCGTGGCCCCGGGTCTGTGCCTCAAGCATGAAAACAAAGGTAGTGTCTTTGTCGATAAGGACGTGTTGAATCGGGTCCATAATAAAGGCGATACGCAATCGACTCATGCTGTCTCCTCTTAGCCTACGCGCCTGCGCGCTCCCGTCGGACCGAAGAATGGAGAAGGATTTCCTCTGCCCACAGGTGCGGCATGCTAGGCAGTCGTCGGGCTTAAGACAAGGGGGGGAATTGGGGGTCTCGCCACAGAAACTGACACAGGGCGATAGCGGTTATGCTCGCCGTCTCTGCCCGTAGGACCGAAGCGCCCAAACTGACTGACACAAATCCGGCGGCCTGGGCCTGCTCGATTTCTTCAGGGGCAAAGCCGCCCTCCGGACCGACCAGAATATGGAGGGCATCGAATTGGGCGGAGTCTCGTGCAAAGTCCCTGAGATGTAACGCACACTCTCGTTCCGAGAAAATAATTTTTCCCGAGTTCTGAGGGATGGAGTGGAAGAGAGCCGGAAAAAGTTGCGGCGGGCGAATCTCCGGCGGCAGGCCGCCCGATTGTTTGGTCGCGGCACGGGCGAGGTGCTGCCAGCGCGCGACGCGTTCGGCTCGTTTGCCGTCAGGAATACGGGCAACCGTAAAGGCCGAGACAAAGGGCACAATGGTGTGGACGCCAAGCTCGGTGGCTTTTTCAATCACGAGGTCCATTTTGCGCCCTTTGAGCATGCTCTGAGCCAGTGTGAGGTGAAAGGCGCGTGTCTCGGCAGGAGCGTGTTGCGTAATGCCGACCTCAGCATACGTTGGCGCGATATGCAGAATCTCTCCGTGGTAGGTCGCACCGCTTTCATCGTACAGGATGACGCGTACGCCGCGGTCGAGCCGCAGGACGTGCCGCAGATGATGGAACTCCGCCCCGCTGAGCTGGGCTCGGTCTTGCGTGATGGCCTGGGATGAGATGAAGAAACGTCGCATGTCCGGTCAGTCTGAGGCCCGACGTAAGACCAGGGTTGTCCAGTCGTCTTTGGGACGGTGTTCAACCAGAGTCCAGTCTGGCGCACTGAATGTCTCAAGCACGATCTCGGCCTGGTCGCTCTGGATACCGGATAGGATGGCATGGCCGGAACGTGTCAGTATTTGAGTGATTGCCGGACATAATGTAATCAGCGTTGAGGCAAAAAGATTAGCCACGACCAACTGAAAAGGTGCAGGTAGTTCGCTGAGGCTGGCAGCGCTGATATGGATGGCTGTATCGACACCGTTCACCCTTGCGTTCTTCCGCGCTTCTTCGAGCGCGGTAGGATCGATATCCGTTGCCCAAACTGAGGGGACTCCCAGCTTGGCTAAGGCAATAGACAGCACCCCGGACCCGGTGCCCAGATCCAGGGCTCGCGCCGGAGGGCCATACGTGTCGCACAACGCTTCGAGTGCTTCCAGACAGGTGTGCGTAGTGGCGTGATGCCCTGTACCGAATGCCATGCTGGGATTAATCCCAATCACCGCTCGTTGCGATTGCACGGGTCGTACTTCCCAGGGCGGAAGAATAAGCAAGCGTTGTCCAACCGGGAGGGGGGGGAAGTGGGTTTTCCAGCGCTCTTGCCAGGTATCACTAGCGATGACTGCACACTCAGGAACACAGGTGGCCAGGGCGGGATACTCAGTAGCGATACTTCGGAGATGTGTCGTGAGGCTTGCCAACAGTGCCGCACCGTCCCGGTCTACGGGAAAAAAGCCTTGGACGAGCGTCCAGGCTGGCGGTGGCGTATCCGGTCTCCATTCTCCCTCAGCAATACCGATTGAGCCGAGTTCAACCAGGAAATATGAGACGGCCTCGACCGCCTCAGTGGGGACGGACACCGCAATCCGCAGCCATTGCTCCGCAACCATAACCTACCGAACTCATCGGCCAACAATAACCAGAGTCTGCTCGGCTGGATTGAGATAGGTATTGGCAACGCGCTGCACATCTGCCTGCGTCACCTGCTGGATATGATCGAGATAGAGACGGCCATGTGTATGACCAAGGCCGTACAGTTCGTTGAAGGCCAATTCTTCGGATTGCGCGGCATTGGATTGGAGTGAGATCTCATAGCTGCCGGTCATATATTTCTTGGCCCGCCCAAGCTCATCAGACGTGACTTTTTCCTGGCGGAGGCGTTCCAGCTCCGTTTGTGTAGCGCTCACCGCTTCGTCCACGCTGCCTGGGTCTGTGCCCAAGTACACCCCAAACACCCCTGGGGCGAGTCCTTCAACATGGAACGCGGTCACAGAATAGGCCAGGGCGCGCAGTTCACGCACCTCGTAGAACAGCCGTCCTCCTTGGCGGGACAGGATGGTATCAAGGACTTTCAGCGCATACCGATCCGGATTGTCAAGGGTGACGCCTTGAAAGCCCAGGACCACGTGGGCTTGTTGTTTCTTCGCACTTTTGGTGGCGGTCCGAACATCGCTTGGGCGGGCCTCTGGCGCTGGGGCGGAGGGTGGCGTGACTGCGGGCAAGGTTGATAAGCCGGCACTCAGTCGGTCAACCATCTGGGTCGTCTCAACGTCACCAACAACACTCAGTACCAAGCGTTCCGGGTCGAGGAGGGTTCGGTAGTAAGCGGCCACTTGTTCTTGCGTCATGGAGCCAATGCTGGCTTCGCTGCCGAGGGTAAGCAGTCGATAGGGATGCGTCTCGTACAAGGTCTGGTAAAACAAATCAAACGCAACCTGGGCGAGATCATCCTCACGATTCTTGAGGGCCAGCAATATCTCACGTCGCCGTTTTTCCACCTCATCGGCTGGAAAAGTCGGGTGGAGTAGGGTCTCAAGGAAAATATCAATGCCCTCATCGACATGGGTCGTGAGAAACGAGCCGGATAAGCCTAAACTATTCCGTCCGGAAAAGCCGTTTAAGCCGCCAGCCAGCGATTCAACCGCTTCCGCCAGACTAAGGCGTGAGAACTGTTGGCTGCCGCGTGTCAGCATACCGGCAATAAAATTACTGATACCAACGTTGTGTGCGCTTTCAAACAAGAGGCCACCGAGCGTTGCCGCCTGCACCGCCATGACCGGGACGCTGTGGTGCTCCTTCACCAGCAGACGGACGCCATTATCGAGGCGAATGGCTGTCACCGGGCTGCCGTTCGCCCCGTTCGTTCTCGCTGGGGCGCCGGCCGCGCTGACTGGCTGGTCGAGGCGGTGGCATAATTGGGTGATGTCCTCGGCGGTCGGGGTACTGGAGGCCTGCGTCTTGCCCAGGAGGACGGCATTAAGCCGTGCTGCCGAGAGATACTGACGCGCGACGCGCTGAATGTCCTGGGGCGTCACAGCAGCCAAGCCCTTGAGGTAGCGTTGCTCATAGTCAGGGTCAGAGAAGACCGTGAGAAAATATCCCAGTTGGCGGGCCTGGCCTTGGACGGTTTCCCGTCGGTAAACAAAATCACTGGCTAAATTTGTGCGAGCCCGGTCGAGTTCTACCTGGGTTACAAGTGTGTGCTTGTACTGGAAAAGCAGGAAGAGGCTCTGTTCGAGCGCTGGCCGAACCTTCTCTTGTTCCAGGGCCGCCGCCAGGATGAATAGGCCCGAATCGGCCGGTGTATAGGCGCTGGCCGTAATCCAGTTGACCAGTTCCTGTTCGGCCTGGAGTTTTTGTACCAGGGGCGAGCTTTCTCCGCCGCCCACGATAAAGCTGAGGAGATCAAGAGCGAAAATATCTTCATGTTCAGCCGGGGGAAGGGGAAAGCCTAAATAGAGGTAGAACTCCTCGACGTCCATCTCCACGCTGGACAGGCGCAGTTCGGTCTGGGCCGGTTCGGGCGGACGAGGACGGACGGGAAGTTGCACGGAGGAGGCTTGGTCAAACAGCCGCTGGACTTCTTGTCGAGCTTGTTCGCGGTCAATATCCCCAACGATCACCACCGTCATATTATTGGGGTGGTACCAGCGTTGGTAGAAGTGTACGACACGCTCACGATTCAACGCCTCAATGGTTGCGCGATAGCCAATAATCGGACGACCGTATGGGTGCTGTGTATAGGCAACCTCGAACAGTTCGGTTGCCGCTCGGGTGGTGGGTGAATCCTCGCCGCGTTTCCATTCTTCCATCACGACCTGGAGTTCTTTGTCCAGTTCGTGTGGGTCAAAAGTCGAGTTTTGGAGGGCGTCGGTCAAAATATCGAGACCGTCTGAAAAATGTCGGGAGGCCAAGACGATGTGATAGACAGTATGATCCGCAGTAGTAAACGCGTTGATGCTGCCGCCGGATGATTCGATTTCCGTGGCGATGGCTCCAACTGGCCGACGCTGGGTGCCCTTAAAGAGCATATGCTCATGGACATGGGCTGCACCGGCAACATCGGGAGTTTCATCCGCACTGCCAGCCTTGACCCATATCTGGATGGCCACGACGGGCGCAAAATGGTCTTCTTGAATAGCGACACGAAGGCCGTTTTCGAGGGTGAAAAGAAGACGGTCTGGATTCTGTTTTGGGTCAATTTGGTGATGCGACGCGACGTTCGACATGGCCCCCCTGTGTTTCACACCCCCGGAAGGGAGTCAAGGAATACGGGAGCAGGAAGCGTGTAGATAAAAGAACAGACAGGGAGTTCTGACTGCGAGGAGGGGGACTTGAACCCCCACGGGTGTTAGCCCACTAGTCCCTCAAACTAGCGCGTCTACCAGTTCCGCCATCCTCGCGAAAATAGGGCACTTTCACCATAAAGATGAATGTGGACGGGGGATAATACCGCGCTCTTCCTGGCTGGTCTAGGGGGGCAAGGGGTGCGCTGTTATCTCCCTAGACCACAGGCATTGGCGTTGGTGGCATGGCAGGAGGAGCGGGCTGCTCGGATTGATGTTGCCACCACCGACGGAGTGTGCCCTTGGCAACACGCCCCATGACTGCCGGGGTAAAGAAGCTGGAGGGGGGCTTGAGCATCTGCAGGACCTCACCGACGTAACGCCGGAGGGTCATGTCTTCGATCGCTGCCATGAAGAGGGCATTCATATAGGGGCCAACAATCCGTGCGCCTTTTGGACGCTCGCCTTCCGTTGTCGGCAAACTGAAGTCGGCCCCGGTTGCGAGACCCCACGGGGCGGCCTGGACCCGAGCCTGGGCCTTGAAGAAATGCCGCGATAGGTCCGGATGCGTCGGGCCGTATTTTTTGAGGCACTCGTCCAGCGCACCGGCCGAGAGGGTTCCGGTTGTCATGCCTTGTCCATATACGGGATTAAACGCGCACGTGGAGTCTCCCACAGCAATAAAGCCGCTCACGCCGGCCCTCCATTTTTCATACCGGCGAAATCGATTCTCCATTTTCCGGTAGGCATAGACCGAAGAGATAGGCTCGGCCAGACGTACTGCGTCGGCCACGACCGGAGAGCGCAACTGTGAGAGCGCTGCCGTAAATTCTTCATCGTCCTTGGGCGGATAGTGTTTGGAGACTCCTGCCAGGGTGACAATCCAACGGTTGCGTTCGACCGGGAAGAGCACGCCGGCCAGGGGGTGTTCCGGCAGTTTGAGGTCAAGCCAAACGCCCTTCCACCACCAGTCCTTGGGGAGTTGGTCCGGTGCTTGATACCAACGCGAACTATACCCCGTGTGAGCATTTACAATCGTTTCGTGTGGAGGCGTAATACCAAGCGCTTGGAGCCAGTCGGGCGCTTTTGACGTCCGTCCACTGGCGTCAACGACTAGGTCAGCCTGAATTGAGGTAGGTCCCTCTGCGTCGCGCGGTATGAGTTGCACGGTATTAATGCGCGGAGGGCCGGTAGGAGCCATGCCCAGGCCGGTCGCACTCGTTTGCTCGAGTACCTCGACATTAGGCAGCTTACGGAACAACTCGCGGACGGTTGATTCGATGAGGTTGCGACTGGCGAACAGGGTCATCATGCCGGTGGGGCGACGGCGTTCCCAGCCCCAGTTCCGGAGTGTGGCAAAGTCATTCCCAAAGTCAATCTCATGCGCCCCGCGCTCAAGCATCAGGCTGTCAAAGCCTGGAAAGAGACGGTTGAGTTCTTGTCGCCCTCGTACGAGCAAAGCATGGACGTGGCGGCTCTGCGGAACCCCGGCACGTTCACGTACGCCGTCGGGACAGGTGTCCCGGTCCAGGACGGTGACCCTGTTGAAATGCGTGCTGAGTATGCGCGCGGTGCATAAGCCGGCCATGCTGCCACCGATGACGACCGCGTGAGTCTGTGACATGCGTTGCTCCTGTGCGTCTACTGCTGCAAGATCATGTCAGACGGAATCGAATAAGTGTCGGACGGCGTGGGCCAACTCGCACTTGCCTGAGACCCCGTGCAGTGCACGCAGCCCGCGAGTCCAACCCCCCGCGCTCAAGAACTAGTTACTCTGCGTTGCCGCCGGCGCTTCGGCCTGAGGCTCTTCGCTTTCGGACGCCACCGGTGCTGCCGATTCTGAAGTGGCTTCCGCTTCTAGCGCCGTGTCCGCTCCCGCTTCGGTCTCAGTCAGCGGAGGGGCGGCAGATTGGGCGTCTGAGACTTGGCCTTCTTCTATGTTAGCCGGGGGAATCTCGTCCGTTGCCTCTTGGGGAACAGTCGGGGCAGGGACATCGTCGAACAAACTTTGTGATGTCTGACGTGCGAGCCCATAGGTCATGACCAGCGAGGTCAACATAAAGAGGATGGCGATGCCGGTTGTCAGCCTTGTCAGAAAATTGCCTGCCCCGGAACTGCCAAAGACGGTTTCACTCGATCCGCCGCCGAACACGGCTCCCATGTCAGCACCCTTGCCGGTTTGCAAAAGTACGACCGTAATCAGAAAAATACAGGCGAAAACATGCAGGCCAATCAAGGCTGTATACATCATGGAAGCATATCCTACTCAAAGCGAACGATACGGGCAAACGAGTCAACCTGCAAGCTGGCTCCACCGACCAACGCGCCATCAATGTCGGGCTGGGCCAGCAGTCCATCGACGTTGTCCGGCTTGACGCTGCCGCCATATACAATACGGACCGCAGCGGCACTGGACTGGCCAGCGAGTTCGACGAGCGTCTGCCGAATGGCCGCATGCACCTCCTGCGCCTGTTCCGGCGAAGCGGTCTGACCCGTCCCAATGGCCCAGATTGGCTCATAGGCCAAGACGAGGGTGGCAACAGCCTGGGCGGTCTGACCCGCAAGACCGGCCCGAATCTGGCGTGAGATCACCGTCAGCGTATCGCCGCGTTCGCGCTCGGCTAAGGTTTCTCCCACGCACACGATGGGCGTCAAGTTATCCCGCTGGGCGGCTCTGATTTTTTGAGCGACCTGTTCGTCGGTTTCTCCATAATACTGGCGGCGTTCCGAATGCCCGATAATAACGTACTGACAGCCAATCGCCTTCAGCATTGGCCCGGAGACCTCGCCGGTGAACGCGCCGTGCGTCTCTGCGTGGAGGTTCTGGGCGGAGAGACGGACCGGGCTGCCGCGCAGCGTTCGAGCCGCGATCTCCAAGGCGGTAAAGGGGGGAGCGACCACAACTTCTCGATCTGAGAGCGTCTCGGGCAGCTGCGCGACTAGGGCTGAGAGCAGCTCAGCTGTCTCGGCTGGCGTCTTATGCATTTTCCAGTTGCCAGCAATAAGGGGCAGCCGCGTGGACATGGAATTATCTAGAGTTGGCTTCCGATGAACAGGGTCATATCGCGCATACGATTGGAGAACCCCCATTCATTATCGTACCAGGAAAGGACTTTCACAAAATTGTCGTCCATCACCTTGGTGAGGGCCGAGTCAAAAATAGACGAATGGGGATTCCCATTGAAATCAACGGAGACCAGCTCTTCCTCGCAATATTGTAATACGCCCTTGAGCGGACCTTCGGCTGCGATGCGCATGGCCTCGTTGACTGCGTCTGCCGAGACGGTTTTACCCAGTTCGGCGACCAGGTCGACGACCGAGACATTTGCGGTTGGGACACGGACGGCCATGCCGTCGAGTTTCCCTTTGAGTTCCGGGAGCACTTCGCCCACAGCGCGGGCCGCACCGGTCGAGGTCGGAATCATCGACTGGGCTGCCGCTCTTGCTCTGCGAATGTCCGAGTGGGGCAGGTCCAGGATGCGCTGGTCGTTGGTATAGGCATGCACAGTCGTCATCAGGCCATGCGTGATGCCAAAAGATTCGTGCAGGACTTTGGCCACGGGCGAGAGACAATTGGTCGTGCACGAGGCATTCGAGACGATGTGGTGGGATGCTGGATCGTAGTTCGTATGGTTGACACCGTAGCAGACCGTAATATCAGGATTTTTGGCTGGGGCAGAAATAATGACCTTTTTGGCGCCGGCCGACAGATGCAATGAGGCTTGTTCCCGTGCGGTAAACAGGCCGGTTGATTCAAGAGCAATGTCGACACCAAGATTTCCCCAAGGCAGCTTGCCTGGATCACGCTCTTGGATAATTTCGATCCTTTTGCCATTGACGACCAAGGCGTTGTCTTCGGCAACAATATTGGCGTCAAGTTGACCGTGGACAGAGTCATAGTGCAATAAATGTGCCAGAGTTTTGGCATCTGTTATGTCATTAATGGCAACAAACTCAAGTTCGGGTTCGTTGAGGCTGGCACGAAAAACGTTGCGTCCAATACGGCCAAATCCATTGATTCCTACACGTATCGCCATACTCTCCTCATTTTGTAGGGTAGTGACTTCGCCAAGTCTTTTTTCATACTTTCGTGTCCGGTGAAAGCCCGTCATGGAAAAACGGTCGACCCAGGAAAACGATTGACTCGATTCTCCGCATGTATTAGTCCTACCAATCAATGATCCTGATTTGAGGCTTTCCCGATCACGAGAGGAACCGAAGCCCCCAATGTATGCCAACCGATATGTGGTGGAGGGTGGGGAGTGGATTATGGATGGTTTTCTTGGGCGTTTTGCGATTCAAGCCGACGTTCCGTTTCGGCAGACCCACAGCATTGTCGATATGGTTACCGGCTCAGGACCGGTGGTCCTGGCCGTCCTCTATATCCTCTTGGGCTTCTCCATCGTAAGTTGGGGCATTATGCTCTATAAATTCCGCCAACTGCGTCAAGCCAGGCAGGAGTCTGAGCGCTTTACCACTATATTTTGGGAAACCAAGAATCTCCCCGCTATTCACACTGCAGCCCTCGAAATGAAGGAAAGTCCACTCGCCCAGGTCTTCCGAGCGGGCTATCAAGAACTCATGCGTCTCACTCGGACGAGGAAGCCGCCCGAAGCGCCCGCCGACCCCGTTCCGCTGACCATTCCGGAAGAAGGCGGGATTGATAATATCGAGCGAGCTATGCGCCGGGCCGTGCGCGAGCAGGTAACTCATTTGGAGCGCGCGCTGACTTTTTTAGCCACAACGGCCAGTACCGCGCCGTTTATCGGTCTTTTTGGGACGGTCTGGGGGATTATGAATGCATTCCGGGGCTTGAGTCTCACGCGGACATCGACCATTCAAGCCGTCGCGCCCGGTATTGCTGAGGCGCTGATTGCAACCGCGATTGGCCTAGCTGCTGCGATTCCCTCAGTGATGGCGTACAATCATTTCAGCCGAAAAGTCCGAGTCCTGGCAACGGACATGGAGAATTTCTCAGCCGAATTCCTCAATATTGCCGAACGTCACTTTCTCTAGATAAGGGGATGGCAGACTATGGCCTTTGATCAGTACGATGAAGGGAGTATTTCACAGATTAATGTGACCCCTTTTGTTGACGTCATGTTGGTCCTGCTGGTCATTTTTATGGTGACTGCGCCCATCTTGCAGCAAGGCGTCAACGTCGAGTTGCCCGCTGTGGAGGCTGGACCTCTTGTCTCTGAGACAGAAGAGCAGTTGGTTGTGGCGATAGATGGTGAGGGGCGTATTCACTTGAACGATACACCGCTCGATCTTGTCGCTTTGGGGGAAAAACTGACCGCAATTGTGAAGCTGAGGGCAGACCGGACCGTTTATCTCCGAGCGGATAAAGACGTTGTGTATGGCAAGGTCGTTGCGGTCATGGCCGCCATACGGAGCGCGGGGATAGCGAAGCTCGGCATGGTGACTGAGCCCCTTCCAGAAGGTGGCTTCGCAGAACAAAATAAATCCTGAGCTGTGCTAAAAAAAGATCAAAAAAATCTGGACCCGCACGATGCCCCACCCCAGGACAGACGGCTCGGCCGTATGGTGCTGCTTTCCGGGCTGCTCCACGTTGGGCTGCTCCTGGTTCTGGTCTCTGCTGCCGACCCTCCCCAGTCAAAACCCCGGACACCCCAAAGCTACACCGTCTCTTTGGTTGCTCCGGCTGCCTTGGGGGCCGCCCTCTCGCCTCCGCCCGCCCCCAAGCCCCAGCCGCCAAAGGTCGAAGTGAAGGGGCCGAAAGTCGAACCGAAGAAGCCCAAGGTCGAGGCCAAGAAACCGAAAGCCCAGCCGCCAAAAGTCGAACCGAAGAAGCCAAAAAGAAAACCAGCCGTGGCCAAACCGAAAGAGCCAGTCAAAATAGCCGCGAAGAAAGAACCGCCGCCAAAAAAGGCGCCGGCTAAAAAACCTCCAGCCCAGAAACCCGAGCACGCCAAAAAGCCGCCGCCCAAAAAGCCCGAGGAGCAAGGTGCGAACGCCGAGGACCGCGAGCAGCAGATCGTGGCGGCCCTGGACAGGGTCCGGCAGCGGCTGCAGGCCGAGGCCCCTCCAGGCCCGGTGTCTGGGGGGGGCGGAGGCGGTGATATGCTACGGGGGCTTCCCTTTATTTTATACACGCAACAGGTGAAACAGCGGGTGAAGCAGAGCTGGATTGTTGCTGAGCACAAGTCTGGTCTCACGGCGGTGGTGCGGTTTGGTATCCTGGCCAACGGCGAGGTTGTCGAGGTGGAGCTTGCCGAACGGTCCGGTGACACCGTCTTCGACGAATCGGCAATCCGGGCGGTGAGAAAGGCCAGCCCGCTTCCCCCCCCCCCGGCGGCCTACCGGAATGAATTTACCCGACAAAAGGTCGAGGTAATTTTTGGCGAGACGTAGCGCGCTCGGTCGTGGCAGACGCGGAGTGAGTGGTACGGAGCAAGTGAAATGAGCTGGAGAGGGTTGACTCTGCGGATGGCCCGGTTGGGGATACTGCTGACGGTAAGCGCCGTCCTGGCGGGATGGGCCCGACCGGCTTCCGCCCAAATTCGGATTGAAGTGCCGGAACCCGGTGGGGCCGGAGTTCCGATCGCTATTTCGCCCCTGTCTAATCCGGACTCCCACGCCGAGCAGCAAATCGGGGAAACCTTTGCCAGTACTATTACCAGGGATCTCACGCTCTCTGGTCTTTTCCGAGTGCTCGACCGGCGCGCGTATATCGAGGGGCCAGAAGGGTTTGTACTCGATCACATTAACTTTCAAAACTGGTCTGTACTGGATGCGTTAGCCCTGGTCAAAGGCGGATTTTGGCTGACCGGCGAACGGTTGACTATCGAGGCGCGCCTGTTCGATGTGACCCAGCAGAAACAGCTTGGCGGAAGACGATATATCGGACACAAACGTGACGTGCGCCGTATGGCGCACCGCTTTGCCGACCAGATCATGCTCTTCTTGACCGGCGAAGAAGGGCCTTTTAATTCGAAGATCGCTTTCATCTCGAATCGTGTTGATGGACGGATCAAGGAAGTCTATGTGACCGACCTGAGTGGAACCGAAGTGCGCCGGGTCACGCAGGACAGGACGCTGAGCCTCGGACCGAGTTGGAGTCCGACTGGGGCGGAACTCTTGTTTATCTCGTATAAGCAGGGTGGACCCTATCCGTTTAAGCTCGACTTGGCGACGGGGCGGTCGGCTCGGGTCTACGCCCGAATTGCCTATGGGGCAAGCTGGTCTCCGGACGGCACCCGTATCGCTGTCAGTATCGATCAGAACGGGAATTCTGATCTTTTCTTGCTCTCGCCCCAAGGACAGTTAATTAGTCGTTTAACGTACCACGGTGGCATCGATGTTTCTCCCGCTTGGTCGCCAGATGGGCGCCGACTGGCATTTTGTTCGAGCCGGACTGGCAGCCCTCAAATTTATGTGATGGACATCGAAACTGGACAGTCCAAACGCATTACGTTTCAGAGCGCCTATAATACCGATCCCGCCTGGTCTCCAAAGGGAGACCGGATCGCTTATACGGCCCGCTCAGGCGGATTTCGTGTGATGTGGACCGATCCGGATGGTGGGGAAGCCACGCACATTGTCCGTGGTGAGCACCCTTCGTGGTCGCCGGACGGACGCTATCTCGCGGTGACGCGAAGAGGGCGGCTCTATCTGGTGAGTCGGGACGGCCAGAGCCTACAGCAATTGACCGGGGGAAGTGGAAATGATACTAGTCCGGCGTGGTCGCCACGCCTTCCATAAGTACGCGTGGGACGAGGAAAAATGGTGAAGAATGCACAACAATAAATTCCGTGGTGGGTGGCTGATCAGTGTACTCCTGCTCTCCTTGGGCTTGATCGGATGTCCGAAACAGTCTCCTCAGCCGATGAGTTATGGAAGCACTCCGAGTACGAGCTCTGGCGGGTCGGAGATGGATGAATCTGCAGTTGGGGAGGACGAACGCATCCAAGAGCGCGTCCAGCAGGAGGGGGAGGGCGGGCCCTTGCAAGACGTCTTCTTTAGCTATGACTCGTTTGAGCTGTCTGAAGAGGCGAGGCAAACCCTGCAAGCGAATGCCGACTGGTTGCAAAATAATGCCGAGGTGAAGGTGGAAGTTGAAGGGCACTGCGATGATCGGGGGACGGCCGAATACAATCTCGCCCTTGGCGCAAAACGTGCCCGTGCCGCGCAGGATTATCTGATTACGTTAGGGGTCCCTGCTGAGCGGCTTTCCGTCATTAGTTATGGGGAAGAACTGCCCCAGTGTACCGACTCGAATGAATCATGCTGGCAGCGAAATCGACGCGGCCATTTCTCAGTCCTACGCTAGGCAACGGGCGTCAGTCCTGGCTATACACTCGTGTTGTGAGAGCTAGCCGCCGGGCGCTATGCCCCTTGATTCTGCTAGGCCTCTGGCTTGCTGGATGCGCAACCCAAGCGGACCTGCAACTGGTGCAGAACGAGCGCAAGGCAATACGCACCCAAGTGGCAAATACCGGCGCCTCGATTGATAGCCTCCAGCGCAAGGTCCAACAGCTTCAAGGTCAGATTGAAGAATTCCGGCACCGCTTGGCCCAGGTCTCCAAACAAGAGAGTGGAACCGGTCCACAACTGCGCAATCTTGAGGAACGCTTAGTCGCCCTTGAAGGGCAGATGCGCTCTGTGAGACGGAGACCCGGGTATGGACCGGACGAACCTGCTCTATCCAACCCTCGGACGCCGACCCGCTCGCCTGCCCTGCCGGTTCCACCGAGAACGCCTCCATCCCAGCCCTCGACCAGTACCCCCTCGACTAATGACACCCCAGAGTGTCAAGACCTCTACCGCGGAGCAGTCCGGCTTTTTCAAGACCAGAAATATAATCCAGCGATTCAGGAATTCCGCACCTTCCAGCGTCGTTGCCCTGAATCACAAATGGCAGATGATGCACAGTATTGGATTGGTGAGAGCCACTACGTCCAGAATGACTATAATCGGGCCATCCTTGAGTTTAATGATGTCCTCTCATACAGACGGGGTGATCGCGTTGCCGCAGCCCTCCTGCGACAAGCCCAGGCATTTCTTGCGATTGGAGACAAGACTGACGCGCGCCTGATCCTTCAGAAGCTCGTCAGCGATCATCCGTCAGCCGCCGAAACGGTTGAAGCACAAACCATGCTCCAGACGCTTGTACGTTAGCATACCCGCCCCTGGACTTCCTCGGGGCACTGAGTATGAAAATTATCCGCCACGCCTCGCGCCACACGCCGCTCCCCCATCCGGTCATCGGGCTCGGAAATTTTGATGGGGTGCACTTAGGCCATCAGAGGATTCTCTCTCGGCTTGTCGAAGAAGCCAGAGCGCGCCAGGGGACCGCTCTGGCTATGACATTTTACCCCCACCCCCTTTCGGTGTTACGGCCCGGCAGTCCGGTGCCGTTAATTCTCAGTTTACGTGAGAAGCTCCGGAGGATTGCTGAGTTGGGTGTTGACGGGATCGTGGTACAGCGGTTTGGGCTTGATTTTTCTCAACTCGCCCCCGAAGCGTTTGTGCGCCAATATCTGCTCGACTCAATTGGTGTGGAAAAGATTTTGGTTGGCCATAATTTCAGTTTTGGCCGGGACCGGGCCGGGAATGTAGGCCTGCTCAGCTCCCTGGGAAAACGGTGGGGATTCGAGGTCGAGGTCATGGGATCAGTTACTGTGGGGCCGCAGGAGGTCAGCAGTACCGTGGTGCGCGCACTGCTCCAAACTGGCAAACTGTATGAGGCAACCACGCTGCTGGCGCAGCCATATGCGGTAAGTGGCCGGGTTGTTAAGGGATTTCAGCGGGGTCGGCAGATCGGGTTCCCGACGGCGAATATACGTCCTCGGACATCAGTCCTGTTGCCGAATGGAGTGTACGCGGTCCGGGCTTGTGTGAATGACGGAGAGTATGATGCTGTAGCAAATGTCGGGGTGAATCCCACTTTTGGCGCGAATCAGAGAACGGTTGAAACGAACCTCTTTGACTTTTCCGCCGACCTGTACGGAAAACGTCTTCGGGTGAGCTTTGTCAAGCACCTTCGAGAAGAGCGCAAGTTCTCGTCGGTCGAAGATCTCGTGCAGCAGATACGAGAGGATGCTGACCGAGCTCGTAGCTTTCTCTCCTCAACCGGAAATACTCCCTCGTGACAGTCCAGCATTTTCAGGTTCCGCTTTCCCAGATCGGTCAGCGTTTAGACTTGGTGGTTGCCTCCCTAGCGGAGATTAGTCGGTCTCAGGCAAAGCTGTTGATTACACGTCGCCATGTTTTGGTAGACGGCACTCCCCAAAAGGCGAGTTATCCTGTCCGCAATGGTGAAATCGTAGAAGTCTCTCCCCTGCTTTCACAACCAACGACGGCTACGCCTGAAGATATTCCGCTCGATATCTTGTATGAAGATGATAGTCTGGCCGCGATTAACAAACCGCCCGGTATGGTCGTTCATCCCGCTCCTGGCCAGTGGCACGGTACGGTGGTGAACGCCTTGCTGTCATACTGGGGGTGGCATGTCGAGGAGGCATCGCTCCGTCCGGGGATCGTCCATAGACTTGATAAAGACACGTCCGGCGTCTTGCTCGTCGCAAAGAATCGGACGGCGTTGGAAGCCCTCGCTGAGCAGTTCAAGTCGAGACAGGTGCGCAAAACCTACCGAGCTGTCGTGGTCGGATACCTGCCGCAGCATGAGGGAGAGATTTCTTTTCCCATCGGTCGGCATCCACAGGACCGGAAGAAAATGTCCATACATGCACGGAAGAGCCGTCCGGCGGTTAGTCGGTATGAAGTCCTTGAGTCAGGTCGCAACGTGTCCCTTGTGCATCTCTTTCCCAAGACTGGCCGGACCCACCAACTGCGGGTTCACCTCGCCGCGCTTAACCACCCTATTATTGGGGATGACCTGTATGGCTCTCGGCGTATGGAGAAAACACTACCCGCTGAGATTCGGCACTTTCCTCGTCAAGCATTGCACGCAGAGGCTATTGAATTCATGCATCCCCAAGATCATACCGTGATGACAATTCAGGCACCTTATCCCGCTGATTTTGCTGGGCTCCTGCTGGAACTGTCCGCTGTCTGGGAGTGAGTCTTTTCGTTGACAGGTTTGCGATGATGTATTATATGAAAGTGCCTTGCAGAGGATAAATCGTTCTCTGTAGACCGCTCCGAAAAAGAATTTCTCACCGGTCATACTGCTGTTTCCTGATGGTTTTTCCCCTAACACGGGCAATCGGCGTCCGAGGCGGACATACCGCGGCAATATGTAATACCAAGGCTACGTCCCTCCAGTTTACTACTGCAGACAATTAGGAGGAAAATATGGGTCGAGCGACCACAAAGAGTAATAATGCAAATGGACTCCAAGAAGTTCGCATTAATGGGGACGGCGAAGATGTCGGTCTGAACCTGAAGTCTCTGAAATCGAAGAAAATTGAAGAACTGGCGGAGATCGCACGAAATTTTAATGTCGAGGGCGCGTCCAGTCTCCGGAAGCAAGACTTAATTTTTTCTATTCTCCAAGCTCAGGCCGAGCAGAGCGGCTTTATCTATGGCGAGGGGGTGTTAGAGATTCTCTCTGACGGGTTCGGTTTTCTCCGTTCTCCTGACTACAATTATCTGCCGGGGCCGGATGACATTTATGTGTCCCCGAGTCAGATTCGGCGGTTTAATTTGCGTACCGGAGACGTTGTGGCCGGGCAAATCCGCCCGCCCAAGGAAGGAGAGCGCTATTTTGCGTTGCTGAAAGTTGAAGCAACGAACTATGAGGAACCTGAACGCGCCCGAGACAAAATCCTCTTTGATAATTTGACGCCGCTCTATCCAGAGGAACAACTCCGGCTTGAGCACAATCTTGAGGAATATACCACGCGGACCATTGATCTGTTCACGCCCATAGGAAAAGGTCAGCGTGGTTTGATCGTTGCCGCTCCTCGTACGGGCAAGACCATGATGCTGCAAAATTTGGCGCATGGCATTGTTCACAATCATAAAGAAGTCATTTTGATTGTCTTATTGATTGACGAGCGACCGGAGGAAGTCACCGATGTGCAGCGCTCAGTCCGTGCCGAGGTCGTGAGTTCGACGTTTGACGAACCGGCGAATCGGCACGTGCAGGTGGCGGAAATGGTCCTGGAAAAGGCAAAACGTCTTGTCGAGCACGGAAAAGACGTTGTCGTCTTACTCGACAGTATTACCCGCTTAGCGCGCGCGAATAACGCTGTGGTTCCGCCGAGTGGAAAATTACTGTCCGGTGGTGTGGATGCCAATGCCTTACGGATGCCGAAAAAATTCTTTGGAGCGGCACGGAACATTGAAGATGGGGGAAGCTTAACCATTATTGGGACGGCCCTGGTCGATACTGGTAGTCGTATGGATGAAGTCATCTTTGAAGAATTCAAAGGGACCGGTAATATGGAAATCCACCTGGATCGCCGCCTCATGGACAAACGGATTTTCCCTGCCATGGATATTGGCCGCTCTGGTACCCGCAAGGAAGAGATGTTGCTGACGAAGACGACCTTGGACCGAATGCGGCTTCTCAGACAATTGCTGACCCAAATGAACGCAGTCGAAGCAATGGAATTTTTTATAGATAAAATCCAGGGGACAAAGGATAATCAAGAATTTCTTGAATCTATGAATCAATAGCACTCTCCGGCGCGTTGCAAAGATTTTTCGCCTTTGATACAAAATTTCTCCCTGAAATCAAGAGTATTCCACACGTAGTTAAGAAAGAAAGGTGACCTGTACATGGTTGACATTACGATCAAGCAACTGCTTGAAGCTGGGGTGCACTTCGGCCACCAGACGAGTCGCTGGAACCCAAAGATGAAGCCCTATATTTTTGGTGCCCGCAACGGAATCCACATCATTGATTTGCAGCAGACCGTGGGGATGTTGCGTGACGCGTGCGGCTTCATTCGTGATCTGGTAGGAGATGGTGGTCAGATTCTTTTTGTCGGTACCAAGAAACAAGCGCAGGAAGTCGTGCGCGAGGCAGCCGAGCGATGTGAGATGTTTTATGTCCATAACCGCTGGCTGGGCGGAATGTTAACGAACTTTCAAACCATCCGGAAGTCTATCGATCGACTGAAACGCGTCGAGGAGATGCTCGAAACAGCCTCGATTGCTGACGCGTTGACGAAGAAAGAACTCTTGGGGATTAGCCGGGAGCGGGATAAGCTGATGAGTGTGTTAGGTGGTATCAAAACCATGCGGAAGCTGCCTGACGCGATGTTTGTCGTTGACACCAAGAAGGAAGAAATTGCCGTGCGGGAGGCGAATAAGCTCGGTCTGCCCGTTGTCGCTGCGATTGATTCCAACTGTGACCCGGATCTGGTCACGCATAAAATCCCGGGGAATGATGATGCTATCCGTGCCATTCGTCTCTTTGTGGAGGCGATAGCTGACGCCTCCATAGAAGGACGGACGCTGTACCAAGAGCAGCAAGGAGGACCAGATGATTCGGGCGAACCGGGAGACTCGCCTGTAGGTCAGGCTGAACCGCCAGAGCCTGGATCGCCATCTCACGAGGCGCAAGCCGAAGACACTCTGACGGAGGCAACGCCTGTTGAGGAAGGGGGCGCGGCGTGAGCGGTATTTCTATGGCCCAGGTAAAGGAACTACGCGAGCGGACAGGCGCGGGCATTGTCAACTGCAAAAACGCGCTTGCCGAAAATAACGGTGATATTGAAAAAGCCATTGACTTTCTTCGCGAGAAAGGGTTAGCCGCTGCCGCAAAGAGAGCTGGGCGCGCGGCAGAGCAGGGAGTAGTGGGCTCCTATATTCACGGTGGTGGCAAGATCGGCGTCTTGGTTGAAGTGAATTGTGAGACTGACTTTGTGGCCCGGACTGAGGAGTTCCAACAGCTTGTCAAAGACCTCGCGATGCAAGTGGCGGCCGCAAATCCACGCTGCGTACGTCGGGAAGACATCTCTGAGAACGAGCTCGAGCGGGAGCGGACGGTCTACCAGACCCAGGCCGAGGCGTCTGGAAAGCCGACGCAGGTGATTGAGAAGATCGTTTCCGGAAAAGTCGAGAAGTTTTACAGCGAAGTATGTCTGCTCGAACAAGCCTATATCCGGGAGCCGAGTAAAAGCGTCCAAGAGATTGTCAATGATGCGGTGAGTAAAACGGGCGAAAATATTGTCGTTCATCGGTTTGCGCGTTTCCAAATTGGAGAAGCAAGTACTGCTGAAAAGGGGACTGAGTAGGTCGCATGGCGACAAAGTCTGCACCATACCAGCGTGTCCTGCTCAAGTTGGGAGGAGAAGCACTCGCTGGCAAACGAGGCTATGGGATTGACGATGTTGTCTTAACTCGTGTTGCTAGAGAGATTCAGGAGATTCATTCGCTGGGGTGTGAGATCGCTTTGGTCCTGGGTGGAGGAAATATCCTGCGTGGAGTAGACGCGAGCTCAAGAGGGATTGCGCGGGCGACCGGCGATTATATGGGGATGCTGGCCACGGTGATCAATAGCTTAGCCATGCAGGAAGCCTTGGAGAGGGTGGAGGTTCCGACGCGCGTGATGTCAGCCCTGGCAGTAGCGCAGGTGGCGGAACCGTATATTAGACGGCGCGCAACGCGCCATCTTGAGAAAGGTCGTATCGTTATTTTTGCCTCCGGTACCGGTAATCCGTATTTCACCACGGACACCGCTGCCAGCTTGCGGGCGATGGAAATCGGGGCACAAGCCATTTTCAAAGCAACCAAGGTTGATGGGATCTATAGTGCTGACCCGATGAAGGATGCGACGGCCGAGCGGTATCAAACCCTGACCTACCTTGAAGTCTTGCAGCAAAATCTCAAGGTCATGGACTCCACTGCTATATCATTGTGTATGGATAATCATCTCCCCATCATTGTGTTTAGTATGCTTGAGCCTGGGAATATCCAGCGCGTGATCCGTGGAGAGCCTATTGGAACGGTGGTCAATGGGGGGGTGTTATGAGCGCCGAAGTTTTGGAACAGATGAAGCAGGAAATGGAGCAAACGCTGGGGTCGCTCCGTGGAGAGTTTTCGAAAGTTCGTACCGGTCGGGCCTCCACAGCGTTAATCGAGGGTGTGATGGTCCAGTATTACGGATCCCCAACCCCACTCAACCAACTCGCCTCCTTATCTGCACCAGAAGCGCGCCTCCTGGTTGTGCAGCCGTACGAAAAAAATATTATCGGGGATGTGGAAAAGGCGATTTATCAGGCTGACTTAGGCCTGACTCCAATCAACGATGGGAAAGTCATTCGAGTCCCCATACCCGAACTCACCGAAGAGCGGCGGAAAGATTTTGTCCGAAAAATCCGTAAGAGTGCAGAGGGCTACCGGGTTTCTATGCGGAACCATAGACGCGATGCCAATGACTATCTTAAGGAAATGCAAAAAGAGAAAGAAATTACCGAAGATGAATTGCACGCCGCCCAGGATCGCGTACAAAAGATGACGAATGAATATATTGAAAAACTCGACCATATCCTCAAGCTCAAAGAGGAAGAATTGATGGCGGTCTAAGGGTTGGTGTTTCTCTGTGACGGTCAACACGGACAATCCATTCTAACCTGCTATTTACACGCGTGAGCGTTATTATCGAGAAAGACCAATTGCCCCGTCATGTTGCCATCATTATGGATGGCAACGGACGGTGGGCGCAGCGACGCGGACTGAGCCGTATTGAAGGACACAAGCGCGGAAAAGAGGCAGTTCGTAATATTGTCGAGACAAGTCGCGGCATAGGACTCTCGTATCTGACCCTCTACGCATTTTCTTCGGAGAACTGGCAGCGGCCGCCACGTGAAGTCCGGGCGCTCATGGGGCTTCTCAATCGCTATCTCCGGACGGAATTGCGCCGTATGATGCGATATAATATCCGCCTCCGGGCCATCGGTGATTTGGGCCGCCTTCCCGCGACTGTTCGGAAATCGCTGCTTGACGTGATTGCGGCAACACAAGACAACACTGGCCTGACTGTCGTCTTAGCCGTGAGCTATAGCGCGCGGGAAGAAATCGTTGCCGCCGTGCAGACGCTGGCGACCGCCGTACAGGCGGGACGACTACGGCCATTCGAGATTGACCAACAGGCTATCGAACAATCGCTGTGGACGGCAGACATTCCCGCCCCAGACCTCCTTATTCGGACCAGTGGAGAGTTTCGGATCAGTAATTTCATGCTCTGGCAGTTGGCCTACACGGAACTCTATGTGACCGATACTCTGTGGCCAGATTTCGACCGTGACGCCTTCTTGCAAGCCTTAGCTGATTATCAACAACGAGATCGACGTTTCGGTCGGACGGCCGAGCAGTTGATTGAGACTGAGCTCAAACGTGCTGCGCACTAGGCTCCTGACCGCAGCAGGTGCGCTCCCCCTCCTGATCTTCCTGATAGGCTATGCTCCGGAATGGAGCTTTTCGGGTACCGTTCTGGTTCTCACTGGTATCGGCTTATGGGAATACTTCTCACTCACGCGAGCCCAATGCACACTCTCTCCGGTCATTGGCAAACTGTGGGGCATGCTTGTCGCATTCAGCATGGTATCGGGCGATATGCGGCTCATCGGAACCGCCTTGAGCCTTGGTTTCATGCTGATTTTTATCCTGAGTCTGCGAGACCGTTATCCAGCGCGAGGAATCCAGACAACGAGCCTCTTCATGCTTGGGGTGGTGTATATTGGGTTTCTTTTTCCGCACGTACTGTGGATACACCGCGGCCCGGAAGGTGCGGAATGGGTTTTTTTCATATTGCTTGTGGCTATGCTTGGAGACACCGGAGGGTATGTCGTCGGACGGGCATGGGGAAAGCGGAAACTACTACCGCATATCAGTCCCGGCAAAACAATAGAGGGAGGCGTCGGATCGATATGCGGGAACGGCGTGGCCGCGCTCATCGCCTGGCAGTATCTCCTGCCTAATCGACCGGCGTCCGAATTAGTGGTGCTTGCCCTTCTTATGGGGCTGCTCGCCCAGTTGGGTGATCTGTGTGAGTCTGCCTTGAAGCGGGCCTGCGGCGCGAAAGACTCAGGCCGTTTCTTTCCCGGCCATGGCGGCGTTCTTGATCGTATTGATAGTTTGCTTTTCCCGATTGCCTTTATCTATTACTATAATACGCTGTGGAATTAAATCTGGCCCGAGAACTGAGGAGCATGTGGGCATGGATCTTTCGACTTTTGATGTTGCGCTACGAGTGATTATTGTCTTTGGGCTCATTATCTTTGTGCACGAACTAGGGCACTTCCTGACCGCCAAATGGGCCGGCGTTGGGGTTGAGCGATTCTCGCTCGGATTTGGTCCGAAACTCATCGGTCGTAAGATCGGCGAAACGGAGTATTTACTCAGTGCGATTCCTCTGGGTGGCTATGTGAAGATGATTGGAGAGGAAATTGGTGAGGAGGTGGACGAGACTGATCTGGATCGTTCCTTCACTCATAAATCCTTGCCTAAACGCTTTCTGATTGTCTTTGCCGGGCCATTGGCCAACTTTCTGATGGCTTTCGTTGTCTTTAGTCTGGCCTTTGCCCAATTCGGCGTCAATGTCCCGATTGATCAGCCCACAGTCGGAGGCATCGTGGCGAATATGCCTGCGGAAGCGGCCGGTCTGGAGCCAGAAGACGAGATACTCAAGATCGATGGGGTTGCCGTCCACACCTGGGAGGAATTGGCGGAGCAGATTCAGCACAGCAATGGGAATGAGATTCACCTCGTCATTAAAAAGGCGAACCGTGGCCAGATTATCGCGACAACGGTAATCCCCCAACTGCGTGACAACCCCGTCGGCGGACAAGTCTACGTGATTGGTATTGAGCGAGCCTTTACGACCGAACCTGTCACGGTCGGGCGCGCGGTAACGCTCGGAGTTGAACAAACCTGGCTGTGGACGCACCTTATTTTAGATAGCGTTGTCAAACTCGTGAGTGGAGAGGTTTCAACCAAAGAGCTGGGCGGTCCCATTCTCATTGCGCAGGTAGCCGGGCAGCAGGCGCGTCTGGGATTGGATTATTTGCTGCGCTTCACAGCTATCGTGAACGTCAACCTGGCAGTCTTTAATCTGCTGCCTATTCCGATCCTTGACGGTGGCCATCTGTTGCTCATGCTCATCGAGCTCCTTATCGGCCGCCCGTTGAGCAATCGCTCCAAAGAGATGGCTCTGCGCGTCGGCTTTCTGGTTATTGTCTCGCTCATCGTTCTGGTCTTTTACAACGATATTTCACGACTTATCAGTTGATCTCTTGACATGCTCGTTCTCGGTATTGACACGGCTACCCCGATTGCGAGTGTCGGCCTGATACAGGACGGCAGTGTGCTGGCAGAACAGTCCGCTGGCGCCGCGGCAAATCATGTGGAAAATCTTTTACCGTTGATCTGTCGCGTCCTCGACCAGTCACACGTCAGCCTGCCTGAGATCGCAGGTATAGGGGTGACGATCGGCCCCGGAGCCTTCTCCGGGCTGCGTATCGCGCTTGGCACGACAAAAGGTTTTGCCTATGCCCTGTCTCAACGGATTGCCGGCGTCTCGACGCTTCTCACGCTTGCCCATGCGGTGACGCAGTGGACCGGCAGGCTGTGCGTCGTGCTGGACGCTCGCAAGCGCGAAGTGTATGCGGCTTTCTTCGCCCGTGAGGCAGGAGGACAGATTACCCGTCTGACTGACGATATGGTCCTCTCGCCCGAAGAGTTGGCCAACCAAATCAGTGCGCCCTGCCTCTTTGTTGGGGATGGTATTGAGCGCTACGGTGCAATAATTCGAGAACACTGCGGGCCCCATGCGGAATTTCTGCCGCTGGCTGCTGTCCCGCCACGCGGCAGCATTGTTGCCCGCTTAGCCTGGACGCGGTTCAAACAGGGAGATCACGACGACGCCTCACAGCTCGTTCCTCACTATATCCGTCGCTCCGACGCCGAACGAAATTGGCTAAAACAGCGTTCTGGGAAGCTGGGGCGATGAGGATGGGTTGCTCCTTGGTGCTCTTCCGATAACGAAGAGCGGCTGATGCACGTCCCGGTCGACAAAAGCGAGTCTTTCGGCAGTCTTCTGGCCTAGACAGGTCGTGGGAATTTTGGCATCCTGCCCCAAAAACTTGCCGAACAAGCAATATCTCAGCGGATTGAGATGAGGACAGACGTCCTGGCTGTCCTCCTTCTATACTATTCATGGATGCGAGACCGGAGGGAAGAATATTATGGCTCGGAAAAAAATCGCACTCATTGGCGCAGGTAATATCGGCGGCACCCTTGCCCACCTGTGCGTGCTCAAGGGACTTGGCGACGTAGTCCTGTTTGATGTGATTGATGGCCTGCCTCAGGGGAAGGCCCTGGATATGCTCGAAGCCGGTCCCATTGAAGGCTATGACGCCAACATTACCGGGACGACGAGCTACGCTGATATTGCCGGTGCGGATGTCTGCATTGTGACGGCTGGCATTGCCCGTAAGCCAGGCATGAGTCGGGACGACCTGCTGGGTATTAATTGCAAGATCATGAGCGATGTGTCCAGCAACATTAAGCAATATGCGTCGGATTCGCTGGTGATTGTGATTACCAATCCGCTTGATGCAATGGTGACCCTGACCAAGCGTGTGACCGGTTTCCCCAAGAACAGGGTTGTGGGCCAAGCCGGTGTCCTGGACTCCGCCCGTTACCGGACCTTTATTGCCCAGGAACTCGGCGTGTCTGTCCAGAATGTGACGGCTATGGTCCTCGGCGGTCACGGCGACGACATGGTCCCGGTACGCAGCTATTGCCAGGTCGGCGGGGTGCCGGTTGAGAAGCTGATCTCCGCGGCCCGTCTGGAAGAAATCGAGCAGCGCACTCGTCAGGCTGGCGGTGAGATTGTCGCCCTGCTCAAGACGGGTTCCGCGTTTTATTCTCCGGCTTCGGCCGCAGTGCAGATGGCGGCGGCCTATCTGCAGGATAGAAAACAAATTCTGCCCTGCGCCGCCTACCTCGAAGGCGAATACGGAATTGACGGCGTATACTTTGGCGTACCAGTGTCTATCGGTGCCGGTGGCGTTGAGCGCGTCATCGAAGTGGACCTGAGCGACAAAGAAAAGCAAGAAATGGAGGTGTCCGTCGGCCATGTGCGTGAATTGGTGACGGCCATGGACGCCCTCCTGGAGAAGGGCGAGTAATCTCCCCCAGAAGGTAAGAGTGTATGAATATTCACGAATACCAAGCAAAAGAGATTCTACGAAAAAATGGAGTGGCCGTGTTAGACGGCCGGGTCGCTACAACCCCGGATGAAGCCGAAGCCGCGGCCCAGGAACTGGGTGGCGGTCTGTGTGTCGTTAAAGCCCAGATCCATGCTGGTGGGCGTGGCAAAGCCGGTGGTGTCAAGCTCGCCAAGACACCGCAGGAAGCGCGCGAATATGCGGCGGCTCTGCTGGGCACAACTCTGGTGACGCACCAAACTGGACCCGAGGGTAAAGAAGTCCAAAAAGTCTTTGTTGAGCAGGGCTGTGATATTGATCAGGAGTTCTATCTCGGTATGGTCATTGACCGTGCGACCGCGCGGGTGACAATGATGGCCAGTTCCGAAGGCGGCGTGGAAATCGAGGAAGTGGCCGAGCGCTCGCCCGAGAAGATTCTTCGCGCGACCATTGATCCTGCCGTCGGCTTCGGGGCTTTCCAGGGCCGCCAACTCGCGTACGGCCTGGGTCTGCCCAAAGACACGGTCAACAAAGCTGTCGCATTTATGCGCGGCTTATACAAGGCATTTTCCGAGAGCGATGCCTCCATGGCTGAGATTAATCCGCTGGTACTGACGAAATCCGGTGATCTTTTAGCCCTGGATGCCAAGATGGGTTTTGATGACAACGCGCTATTCCGTCACGCCGATATCCGTGAGATGCGGGATGTGACGGAGGAAAACGAGAAAGAGGTCGCGGCGTCCAAGTTTGACCTCAACTATATTGCCCTGGACGGCAACATCGGCTGCATGGTCAATGGGGCCGGGCTGGCGATGGCGACCATGGATATCATCAAACACTACGGGGCCGAGCCGGCCAACTTTCTGGATGTGGGCGGAGGCGCGACCACGGAAAAGGTCACCGAGGCGTTTAAGATTATTCTGTCGGACGAGAATGTCAAAGGCGTTCTGGTCAATATCTTTGGCGGGATTATGCGCTGCGATGTGGTGGCCAACGGGGTGGTTGAGGCCGCCAAGCAGGTGAATCTGTCGGTCCCCTTGGTCGTTCGCCTAGAGGGCACGAATGTTGAACTGGGGAAAACGATTCTGGCCGAGTCCGGGCTGGCTATCATTCCGGCGGACGATTTAGCCGACGGCGCAAAGAAGATCGTCGAGGCGATAGGCGCCTAGGCGACGCACCGGCTCAACCGTTCGTATTATGCGTAGGCTGAGAAATCGAGGAGCACGGTCGTGAGCATTCTTGTTGATAAAAACACCAAAGTCCTGACGCAGGGCATTACCGGCTCAACCGGCCAACTGCACACCCGGGGCTGTAGAGATTACGGAACCCAGATGGTGGCGGGGGTCACGCCCGGTCGGGGTGGGACGGATTTCGAAGGCATTCCTATTTTTAATACGGTCGTGGAGGCGGTTGCGGAAACGGGGGCAAACGCCTCCGTTATCTATGTGCCGCCGCCGTTTGCCGCCGACGCTATCATGGAAGCCGTCGATGCCGAGGTGGAGTTGGTGATTTGCATTACCGAGGGGATTCCGGTGCTCGATATGGTCCGGGTCAAGCGCTATTTGGCCGGCAAAAAATCCCGCCTTATCGGTCCCAACTGCCCGGGCGTGATTACCCCGGGGGAATGCAAGATTGGGATTATGCCGGGCTATATCCACACCCCCGGAGCCATCGGCGTAGTGTCGCGCAGCGGAACCTTAACCTATGAAGCCGTGCATCAACTCACCCAGTTGGGTATCGGTCAGTCGTCGTGCGTCGGGATAGGCGGCGACCCGGTGAACGGAACCGGTTTTATCGACGTCTTACGGCTCTTTCAGGACGATCCCCAAACCGAAGGCGTGGTGCTGATAGGCGAAATTGGTGGTTCGGCGGAAGAAGAAGCCGCTGCCTTTATTAAGGAGCATATGACCAAGCCGGTCGCGGCGTTCATCGCCGGCCAAACCGCGCCGAAAGGCAAACGCATGGGACATGCCGGGGCGATTATTGCCGGTGGCAAGGGAACTGCAGCAGAGAAGGTTCAAGCCTTCCGGGATGCCGGTGTGGCCATTATTTCGAGTCCGGCTGAGATGGGCAAAACCATGGCTGCCGCTATGGGCTAAGGGATTCGAGTAGGTCCCGCTATCAAATCCTGTCAAGTAGGGGAGGGGTGGTTCTTAAACCGCCCCTCCGATCTCTATGTCGCCAGCTTCGGTCCAGACACCGCACGCCTTGTTTCAACAAGGCGAACGCGCCCGGCAGAAGAGTCGCTTTGCCGAAGCGCTCGTGCTCTATCGCCAGGCACGCCAGGCGGCAAAAGCCGCAGGCCTTGGAGAATGTGAGCTTGATGCTCACCTCGGCATTGGCGATTGTTTGCGCATGCAGGGACAATTCGGGCTCGCTCAACGCGCCTATGAGCGGGCCAGCCGCCTGGCTGACCGCCTAGCCGATGTAGAAGGAGAGGCGGAGAGTCTGGCTGGTATCGGCCTCAGCGTCCGCGCTCGGGGGAATCCGCAGCGCGCCTTACCGTATCTGGCCGAGGCGCGGGCCCGCTATCGTCAAGCCCAGGTGTACGACCGGGAGGGCTTTATTGTCTGGGCTATGGGCGGAACGTACCGTTTCTGTGGCGACCTCAAAAAAGCGCTGAGCCATTTCAAACAAGCCCGCAGACTAGCCGAACGCGAGGGCGACACGCTCGGAGTTGGATATGCGCTGTGCGGCCTGGGGGGCGCATCGCGTCTGATGGGCCGATTTGCAGATACCCAGAACTATTACGCAGAGGCAAACGCGGTGTTTGAGGTTGAAGACGATGTGTACGGCCGGGCCTATTCCTATTGCGGCCTGGGTAATGCCGCCCGTATGCGTCAAGAATTTACACCCGCTTTGCAGCTCTTTGCCAAAGCCGAGCGGTTATACCGGCGGATTGGTGATAAGGCGAGCTTTGCCTATACGATCTGGGCGATGGCCACGGTCTTCAAAATGCAGGGCGACCATGAACGCAGCCGAGCGACATTTGGACGGGCGCAGCAGCTCTTCCACGAAACACGCGACATCCGCGGTACAGTCTACTGTCGTCTGGGAACCGGGGAATTAGCGTTTTTACAAGGAAAACACAAACAAGCCGCGGCCGCCTTTGCTCGCTGCGCTGATTTGACTCAACGCTTTGGCTATCAGGCGGAAGCCTGTCACGCGCTTGCTGGTCTTGCCCTGGTAGCGGAAAGTCCTGACTGGCGGGTGGTGAAACAAGCCTATCGCAATTGCGGCTTGTATTTCACTCCTCTACCGCCGCCGTTGAATTTGCCCTGAGAGCATGAACATTGACCCCTCTAGCAGGCCTGGATAGACTCTCTTGCCGTACAAGAAAGGACATATATGATCGAACGAACACTCTCTATTGTGAAGCCTGATGCCGTTAAGAAGAATGTCATTGGTGAAATCCTTCGTCGCTTTGAAGTCGCCGGTCTCAAAATCGTCGCTACCAAAATGGTTTCCCTGAGCAAAGCCGAAGCTGAAGGCTTTTATACGGTCCATAAAGAACGCCCATTTTTTGGGAGTCTGACCGACTTCATGTCCTCGGGTCCGATTCTCGTCTCCGTGCTTGAGGGGGAAGGGGCCATTCAAGCCCATCGGAAAATTATGGGAGCGACTAATCCTGCCGAGGCGGATGAGGGCACAATCCGGAAGGATTTTGCTGCGAATATCGAACAGAATGCCGTGCATGGCTCCGATGCGCCCGAAACGGCTCAATGGGAAATCGGTTATTTCTTTAGTGGGGTGGAACTCGCCTAGGTCGTTTCTTCTGCGGCCTAGACCTGCTCCTTGACCTGTGCGCTGTGCGTGTCTGTCTGGATGGGTATGGATCTCAAAAATTTCACCCAAGACGAGTTGGCCCGGTGGCTGACCGCGCGTGGACACAGATCTTTTCGTGCCCCGCAAATTCTAAAATGGGTGCATCAACACCGGCTCACGGATGTGAGGCAGATGGGCAATGTGCCCCTGGCCTTACGTGAGGAGTTGGCTCAACATTTCAGCCTTGTCCGCCTGGACTGTAGCAAACACACCACGGCAGATGACGGGACGGAAAAATATCTCTTTAGCCTTGCCGACGGACGCCGGATTGAGAGTGTTTTGATTCCGAGTGAGAACCGCCGGACGCTGTGCATCTCCTCCCAGGCTGGCTGTGCAATGGGCTGTCAATTTTGTGCGACTGCCCAAGTACGGCCCGTGCGTGACCTGACGGCTGGGGAAATAGTCAGCCAAATCTGGGAAGTCCAGTACCGACGGCCTCAACATCAAGCGGTGACCAACGTCGTTTTTATGGGTATGGGCGAACCGTTGGCCAATTACGATCACGTGGTGAAGGCTGTCACCATCCTGACCGCCGCCTGGGGGTATCATCTCTCTCCCCGCCGCATCACCGTATCGACGGTTGGACTCGTGCCGCAAATGCAGCGTTTGTTACACGACACCAAGGTCAACCTCACTATCTCCCTAAGCGCAACAATTGATGCCGTGCGCGACACGCTCATGCCGATTAATCGGCGCTATCCTTTAGACGTGATATTCGAGGCATGTCGATCCTTCCCAGTGGCACCGCGCAATCGGGTCACCTTCGCCTACACGTTACTGAACGGAGTGAACGACGCTGAGGCCGACGCAAAACGCCTGGTGTCGCTCCTGCACGGCATCCGAGCTAAAGTCAATCTCATTCCGTTTAACCCCTTCCCTGGGACCTCATTTTCCGTCTCGCCGCGGCACCGACTCCTGCGTTTTCGTCAAATCTTACTCGACCGGGGCATTCATGCCAGCATTCGCGAAAGTCGCGGCCAGGATGTACAGGCCGCCTGTGGGCAACTGGCCGCCCCTCTGGAGCAAGCGGCCTAGGAAAAGGGACAGTCATGATCACGCTTGGTGTTATTGGTGGCAGCGGTCTGTATCAGATGGACGGCATCGAGCACGGCGAGTGGGTGAGTGTTGAGACGCCGTTTGGGGCTCCGTCGGATGAATATTTTATCGGCGAGCTAGACGGCATTCGCGCGGTTTTCCTGCCTCGTCATGGCCGTGGACATCGCCTCTTGCCCTCCGAGCTGAATTTCCGCGCCAATATCTACGGGATGAAAAAGCTGGGTGTGCGGCGCTTGATTGCCGTCAGTGCGGTGGGTAGTTTGAAGCAGGAGATTGCGCCCGGCCATATCGTCATTCCGGACCAATTCATCGATCGCACCCGTGGCCGCATCGGTACCTTCTTTGGCCGCGGCATTGTCGCCCACGTCGCCTTTGCCGACCCGGTGTGTCCGCTCTTATCGCAGTCTTTGGTTGAAGCCAGTGACAGCCTGGACGTATCTGTTCACCAAGGGGGAACGTATATCTGTATGGAAGGTCCACAATTTTCCACACGGGCCGAATCTCTGCTGTATCGGAGTTGGGGGGCTGATATCATCGGCATGACGAATCTGCAAGAAGCCAAGCTCGCGCGTGAAGCCGAAATCTGTTTTGCTACCCTGGCCATGGCAACCGATTACGATTGCTGGAATACCGAGGCCGGTGATGTCGTGATAGAAGAGGTGCTGGCAATTCTGAACAAAAATGTTGTCACCGCCCAGCGTATTGTACGGGACACTGCTCGGCGGTTGTCTCCCGAGCAGGTGTGCGGCTGTGAAACCGCGCTCACAAATGCGATCATCACCGACCGGGCGATAATTCCAGAAACGGTGAAACACGAACTTGAGCCGATTATTGGGAAATACGTCAATGGATAAACACAAAGAGGCTGGAATGAGTATTGTCGTTGTCGGTTCGGTTGCCTTGGATTCTATTGAAACGCCGTCCGGTAGGGCTGACGAAGTCCTGGGTGGCTCGGCGGCCTATTTCGCGGTCGCGGCAAGCTATTTTGCGCCGGTGAACGTTGTTGCCGTTATCGGTGAAGACTTTCCCGCAGATGCACGGGCAACCCTGACCGCGCCGAATATCAACCTGGAGGGGTTGGAGGTCGGGGCGGGACGGACGTTCCGGTGGACCGGCCGCTATCACGAAAATCTCAACATCCGAGATACGTTAGACCTTCAGATGAATGTGGTTGCGGACTTCGCTCCAAAGCTGCCCGAACAATATCGCCGCTCGCCTTTTGTGTTTCTGGGGAATATCGACCCTGGCTTGCAGAGTCAGGTTCTAGACCAAATCGACGGGGCGCGCCTGATCGGCTGCGACACGATCAGTCATTGGATTGAGCATGATCGCGCTGCGCTCGAAGCCGTACTGAAACGGGTCGATGTGCTGGTCATCAACGATGAGGAGGCGGGTATGATCAGCGGTGAGTCCAATGTCGTGAAATCCGCACGCAGGATTCTGGACTTGGGACCCAAGACGCTGCTCATCAAGCGTGGCGAATACGGGGTATTGCTGTTTTCCCCCCAGTCGATTTTCGCCGTCCCCGCCTATCCCCTGGAAGATGTGGTCGATCCGACCGGGGCCGGTGACTCCTTTGCCGGCGGGTTTCTCGGCTATTTGGCCGAGTCAAACGACACGTCTGAGGCCGGACTGCGCAAAGCCATTGTCTACGGCAGTGTGGTGGCTTCGTTCACGGTGGAAGATTTTAGCCTGCGGCGTCTGCACGCTCTGAGCCGGGATGCCATTGAACAGCGCTATCGCCAGTTCGTGAGCCTAACCGAATTCTAGCCCGTCACCGTCGAATCACTATGGACCTTTCCATCGTCGTACCGATCTATAATGAAGTCGAGAATCTGCGTCCGTTGTGCCAGCGGGTCCATGCCGTCCTGGCGCCTCTGGACTGGAGTTACGAACTCATCCTCATCGACGACGGCAGTCAGGACGGGAGTGGTGAGCTGCTGGCCGAGTTGCACGCCGAGGACGAGACGCTTAAGGTCCTCCGCTTTCGACGTAACTTCGGCCAGACCGCGGCGCTGGCCGCAGGGTTTGAATACGCCCACGGGGACGTCATTGTTTCGCTGGACGGTGACCTCCAGAATGATCCCATCGATATTCCGCGTTTGCTGGCAAAGCTGGACGAGGGGTACGACCTGGTGAACGGCTGGCGGGTTAATCGACAGGACCCGTTTTTGCACCGGCGTCTCCCGTCTCAGATCGCCAATCGTATGATCTCGCTTACAACGCGGGTCAAACTGCACGATTATGGCTGTACGCTCAAAGCGTTCCGCCGCGAGGTGGCAAAGGGCCTCAAGCTGTACGGAGAAATGCACCGGTTTATTCCAGCCCTGGCCGGGGATATGGGCGCGCGGATTGCCGAACTGCCGGTCACCCATCATGCGCGCACGCACGGCAGCTCAAAATACGGCCTGACCCGGACATTATGGGTCGTGCTGGATTTACTCACCGTCAAATTCATGTCGAGCTATGCGACCCGCCCGAGTCATTTATTTGGCTTTCTAGGGCTGATTGCCGTACTCGTTGGCGGGGGGATAACGACCGTCCTGGGGCTGCAACGCCTCCTGTTTGACGTGCAGTTAGCCAACCGGCCCATTTTGCTTTTGGGGATCCTTCTGCTTGTCACCGGTGTCCAGTTGGTGACCACCGGCCTCATCGCCGAGATGTTGTCCCGCACCTACCACGAGAGTCAGGAAAAGCCCGTCTACTGGATTAAGGATGTGCTAGAGTAGATGGACTGTCCTGTTTCCGCGCGTCGCTGCCCGAGCGCGAGTTGAAAGGAGAAGAGTCATCGCACGCATCTTAATCACCGGAGGGGCCGGGTTTATCGGCTCGCATCTGTGTGAGCGCTTCCTGGCCGACGGGGATGAGGTGGTGTGTCTGGACAACCTCATTACGGGCGATATGGACAACGTGGCCCACCTGTTTGTCAATCCGCGCTTTTCCTTTGTCCATCAGGACGTGACGAACTATATTTACGTCAGCGGTCATATTGATGCGATTCTCCACTTTGCCTCGCCGGCGAGTCCCATCGACTACCTTGAACTGCCGATTCAGACCCTGAAAGTAGGCTCGCTCGGCACGCATAAAGGACTTGGCTTAGCCCGAGTGAAAGCCGCCCGTTTCCTGCTCGCTTCTACCTCCGAGGTCTATGGCGACCCGCTCGTCCATCCGCAGCCAGAAGATTATTGGGGCAATGTGAATCCGATCGGCCCGCGGGGGGTGTATGACGAGGCCAAACGGTTTGCCGAAGCCCTGACCATGGCCTACCACCGCAGTCACGGCGTGGCGACCCGTATTGTCCGTATCTTTAATACCTACGGTCCACGGATGCGCCTTGGGGACGGCCGTGTCGTGCCAAATTTCATTACCCAGGCGCTGCGAGGAGAAGCCTTAACGGTGTATGGTGACGGGAGTCAAACCCGCAGTTTTTGTTTTGTGGACGATTTAGTCGAGGGGATCGTCCGCCTCCTACGCTCTGATTGCACCCAACCCGTGAATCTGGGAAATCCGCACGAATTATCGGTCCGCGCATTCGCCGAGACGATTATCCGGCTGACCGGGAGTGCCGGCCCCATTGTGTTTCAGCCTTTGCCAGTGGACGACCCGAAAGTCCGCCAACCCGATGTGAGTGCTGCCCGCCAGATATTGGAGTGGGAGCCAAACGTCTCCCTCGAAGACGGACTGAGCAAAACCATCGCCTATTTCCAGGAAAAGCTGGAGGTCGATTAGCTTCCGGTCTCTGGAAACAGGGGAACGAAAAAAGACAGTCATACGGCTCAGGAGAGATGTAGCGCATGAAGATCATGGTCACCGGGGGAGCGGGCTTTATAGGCTCCCACGTCGCAGAAATCTATCTCAGGGCGGGCCACGAAGTCTGGATAGTCGACGACTTATCAACCGGCAAGCCGGCCAATATTCCATCCGACGCGCACTTTATCCACGCAGATATCGCCGCTGCCGCAGTGCGGCGACTGCTCGTTGACGAACACATTGAGGTGGTCAACCATCATGCGGCGCAAATGGATGTCCGTCGCTCGGTTGCCGATCCGTTGTTTGACGCACGGGTGAATATTCTCGGACTGCTCAATATTCTTGAAGGCGCACGGCAGGCCCAGTGCCGGCGCATTATTTTTGCGTCTTCTGGGGGGACGGTCTACGGGGAACAGGAAACCTTTCCGGCAACCGAAGACCATACCACCCGTCCGATCAGTCCGTACGGCGTCAGTAAGCTGGCCGGAGAACGGTATCTGTATTTTTACCACAGAGAACATGGCATCCCGTCGTTGAGCCTGCGCTATGCAAACGTGTATGGGCCGCGACAGGACCCCCACGGCGAAGCCGGCGTGGTGGCCATTTTCACCCAGCGCCTGCTGGCGGGAGAGACGATTACGATTAACGGCGACGGTCAGCAGACGCGAGACTATGTGTTTGTCGACGACGTGGCCCAAGCGAACCTGGCTGCGTTGACTGCCGACTATGCCGGCGCGCTCAACATCGGCACGAGCCTTGAGACGACGGTGAATACCCTGGCTGAGCATTTACAACGGATAACCGGCTCAGGTGACCGGGCGCGGTACGGTGCCGCCAAGCCGGGAGAACAGCGCCGCAGTGTCTTGTCCTGGAACCGAGCCGCAGACAGACTGAACTGGAAACCGCTGGTATCGCTTGCTGACGGCCTTGAGAAAACAGTCGCTTCCCTGCAGACAGCATATGAATAGTGAACAGATACGAAACTTTAGCATTATCGCTCATATTGATCACGGAAAATCGACCCTGGCCGACCAGCTTCTCTCCCAGACGGGCTCCATTAGTGAGCGTGAAAGCGGGGCGCAGTTTCTGGACACCATGGATCTCGAACAAGAGCGGGGCATTACGATTAAAGCCCGGACCGTCCGCCTACGCTACCAGGCCCAGGACGGTGCCGAATATTATCTGAACCTGATCGATACCCCCGGTCACGTTGATTTTGCCTATGAGGTGTCGCGCAGTTTGTCCGCCTGCGAAGGCGCCATCCTGGTCGTTGACGCGACCCAAGGGGTCGAGGCGCAAACGCTGGCCAACACCTATCTGGCGCTCGATCATCAGCTTGAAATTTTCCCCGTGATTAACAAAATCGATCTGCCCAGTGCCGAACCCGAGCGCGTCCGGCAGGAACTTGAAGACATCATCGGACTGGACGGCAGTGATGCGGTCTTAACCAGCGCGAAAGAAGGCAGAGGGATCGCTGAGGTGCTGGAGGGCATCCTGCGACTTATGCCGCCTCCTCAGGGCGATCCCAGCGCGCCGGTCAAAGCGCTACTTTTTGATAGCTGGTTTGATCCTTACCAGGGGGCGGTTGTGCTCGTCCGGGTGTTCGATGGGGTGCTGAGGCCGGGGATGTCCATTCGGCTCATGTCGAGCGGTAAAGAATATGAAGTCGGACAGGTTGGTATCTTCGCCCCGCATGCCCAAGCGGTCAAAGCGCTCGGGCCAGGGGAGGTCGGCTTTCTCATGGCCGGTATTAAAGAGGTCCGCGAAGCGCGCATCGGTGACACGATTACGGAAGCCCACCGGCCGACAGCCGTCATGTTGCCGGGCTTTAAGGCGGCGAAACCTATGGTCTTTAGCGGTTTGTATCCGGTCGAATCGAAACACTACGAGGCGCTGCGTGATGCGGTCGAAAAACTCCGTTTGAACGACGCCGCTTTTTCGTACGAGAAAGAAACCTCGCTGGCCCTTGGGTTTGGGTTTCGCTGCGGGTTCCTGGGTCTCCTCCATATGGAGATCGTCCAGGAGCGTTTGGAACGAGAGTTCGACCTCGATTTAATTACCACTACGCCCACGGTTGAGTATCAAGTCCTGACGCTCGACGGGGAAATATTACACGTCGAGAATCCGTCCTCGCTCCCGCCGGTACAGGAAATTGAGTCCATACAAGAGCCGTTTATCCTGGCGAGTATTCATGTGCCCGAAGAGTATGTCGGTAATGTCATGCGGCTCTGCCAGGAGCGACGCGGAGAACAACGCGCCATGAAATACCTGGGGACTGCCCGCGTCGCCCTGGAGTATGAGTTGCCGCTCAACGAGATTGTGGTTGATTTCTACGATCGGATCAAATCGATCAGCCGTGGCTATGCCTCGTTTGATTATGAATTCCTGGATATGCGACCGGCCAACTTGGTGCGGATTGATATCCGGATTAATGGCGATATGGTCGATGCCTTGTCCCTGATCGTTCACGCCGAGCACGCCTATGCTCGCGGACGCGAACTCGTGCAAAAAATGCGGGCCCTGATTCCGCGTCAAATGTTCGAGGTGGCCGTCCAGGCTGCCATCGGGACTCGGGTGATCGCCCGAGAAACCGTGAAGGCGTTGCGCAAAAATGTGACCTCCAAATGCTACGGTGGGGATATAACCCGTAAACGAAAGCTGCTAGAGAAACAGAAAGAAGGAAAACGCCGGATGAAACAGGTTGGGCGGGTAGAAATTCCCCAAGAGGCATTCCTGGCCCTGCTTCAGGTGGGCGAGGGCGAGACGCAACGGCGCGGGTAGAGAGTAGCGGGTATGGCCAGAGGAAAAACATCGGCCCCAGGGGCGGCAGGCTCTGTCGGTCTGGCGAACCAGCAGACAGGCGGCAGACTGCTCTCCACGTCGACTACCCCCCCCAAACAGAAATCGGCCGTTCGTGAATACGCCGAAGCGCTGTTTTTCGCCCTCATTCTGGCGCTTTTTATTCGGAGTTTTGTTGTACAGGCGTTCAAAATTCCATCTGGCTCCATGCTGCCGACGCTCCAAATTGGGGATCACATTTTGGTCAGTAAATTTTCCTATGGACTGCGCCTGCCATATCCCTTTGAAACCCCAGTGTTCGAGTGGGCGCGACCGGAACCGGGCGATGTTGTTGTTTTTGTCTATCCAAAAGATGAAACCAAAGACTTTATTAAGCGGGTCGTCGCCGTCGCCGGTGACGAGGTGCGGATTCGCAATAAGCAGCTTTTTGTCAATAACGTGGCGGATGAGAGCCCGTATGCCCATTTTGCCAATCCTGGCCGTATCATTCCCGGTCCGCGTGACAATTATCCTCCCCTGCTTCCCGACAGGTCCGATGAATCTGTTGTTGTGCCGCCCGGCAAATTGTTTGTCATGGGGGATAATCGGGACCATAGCCACGATAGTCGCTTCTGGGGCTTTGTGGATACCCAAGACGTGAAAGGCAAGGCCTTTTTGATATACTGGTCATGGGATGGCCAGGACCGCTGGGTGCGTTGGGAGCGACTCGGAGCGCTTATTTACTAGCATAAAAAGTAAACAGGCCCAGTCTTTCCATGGATTTTGTAGGGCGCGTTTACTTTTTCGTTCATACTGGGGGTCGGAGTGCCAAGGCTCGAAGACATGTTGCTTGAGAGTGGCAAAGTCTCTCAGGACGACTTGCGCCGGATTCAGCTCGTCCAGCAAGAGCGCGGAGAAACGCTTGAGCGTTTACTGGTAGAGCTCGGATTCATGTCTGAGGACGATCTCCTGCCAGTCCTGGCCGAATATTATCAGGCTCCCCTCATGAGCGCGCGGGACTTTCCGCCGCAGCCGCCCCCCCTGTCCGATATGAACACCGATTTCCTGCGCCAAGCGCGGGTCTGTCCCCTAGCGGTACACGATGGTGGCCTGACCATTGCCATGGCTGACCCTGGCGATTTCTACGTTATTGAGGCATTGGAGAAGGCGACGAAGCTGCGTCTTGCACCCCGCTTGGCGCGTGAGCGCGACATCCTTGAGAGCTTGAATACCTATTATGCCGACGGGGTTACCGACGGTCAGTCCGACGCCCAGGAGGTCGGCGCGGTCGAGTACCTGGAAGATGATCAAGAAGATGAAGCCCATCTGCGAGACTTGGCGAGTGAGGCGCCCGTCATTCGGCTCGTGAATATGCTCATCGCTCGGGCCATGGAGCAGCGCGCGTCGGATATTCATATCGAGCCGTTTGAAAAGGAACTGCGCGTGCGCTACCGCATTGACGGGATTCTGCACGATGTCGAAGCGCCGCCCCGTAAGCTACAAGCCGCTCTGATCTCACGGGTCAAGCTCATGGCCAAGCTCAATATTGCGGAACGCCGCCTGCCGCAAGACGGGCGGATCAAGCTGCGGATGTTGGGGCGTGAGGTAGACCTGCGTGTTTCAACCCTGCCGACCCTGTATGGCGAGAGCGTTGTGCTGCGTATCCTCGACCGGTCAAGTATTGACGTCAGCCTGGAATCGCTGGGTTTTCCCGAGGATACCTTGTCCGCGTTTGAAAACCTTATTTTTCAGCCGTACGGAATGATTCTAGTCACCGGCCCGACCGGTAGTGGCAAAACGACCACCCTGTATGGTGCCTTGGACAAAATCAACTCGCCTGAGAAAAAAATCATTACGATTGAAGATCCGGTTGAATACCAACTCAACGGTGTCAACCAGATTCATGTCAAGTCACAAATCGGACTGACCTTTTCCGCCGGACTGCGCTCCATTGTACGGCAGGACCCGGATGTGATCATGATCGGTGAGATTCGCGATTACGAAACGGCCGAGATCGCCATCCAGTCCGCCTTGACGGGCCACTTGGTCTTCTCGACCCTGCATACCAATGATGCTGCCGGCGCGGTCTCTCGCCTCCTGGAAATGGGCGTGGAAGATTATCTCCTGGCTTCGTCCCTGCTTGGGGTGATGGCCCAGCGGCTGGTACGACACCTATGTCCAGTGTGTCGACGGCCGGTCGGAGAGGATGCCTCGTCCCCTCACCTGGAGTTGCCAACGAACGGGCACGCGCCTGAACCCGTGCTCTCGTATGAGGCTGGGGAGTGCGAAGAATGTGCCATGACAGGCTATCGAGGTCGAAAGGGCATTTTCGAACTCATGCTCATTGATGAAGGCTTACGCCAACTCATTCTGAAGCGCTCATCAGCCGATGTGTTGAAGGAGTATGCGGTCGGGAATGGCATGCGTACGCTCCGAGATGATGGCTGGCGCAAAGTCCGCGCCGGCATTACCACGGTGTCGGAAGTGATGCGCGTCACCCAAGACGAGCCACCTTCTTCCGAAGAATATGACGCCGGGGTTGAAGAGCCAGCCTGATTGACCTGAACCGTACCGACTCGATTCACAGGGCGACACCCCAGCCCAGCCTTCATTATCCGCCACCGGTGCGAGAGGCCGTTGCGCCCCTGGAGCAAATTGCGACTCTGTATAGCTGCCCGCTGGATGCAGGGACACGTCCGGCACGACGGAAGCCTCCTGCACGGCGAGAGCTTAGCGGGAAATGCTCTCGCTTGGTCAGGCACGCCTATGGTTTCTTGTCCTTCTTCCGATACTTTTTGGACCGCTGACCCTTGGCCAAGTTCACCTCGGCGACCTCATTCGGACCAGCGATCCACGTGCGGTGGTGTTGCCAGACGAGGGGGTCATGGCCGGGAATGAGGCGTTCGAGTTCGCGGCTCAAGGTTTTGCGGATGCGCTCATAGGTAAAGAGCTGGTTAAACGGATTGCCCTGATTATAGCCGGGTGGCCACATCTTCTCGATATTGGAATACCAGTACACGGCATCACCGGCGATGGCAAAAAGACCGTTGCCGGTTTGGACTTCAAACCACTGGGTGCCAAAGGTATGGGAATCCTTGGCCAGGTGCGCCGTAATGCCCGGCAGGACTTCGACATCGCCCTCAATTAAGGTGGCCTTGTCCTGACTCATCGCTATCGCCACATTATGAATGTCCTGCGGGTCAAGCGAGGACAGAATCCAGCTTCGCTCACCGCCCCCAAAGTCTTTCGGCAATGACAGGGTACGCAGCCAGCCCATGTATTCGTCCAGTTGAATATACAGATGGGCGTTGGGAAAGGCCGAGAAATTACCAATATGATCAAAGTGCAGGTGCGTCACCAGAATGGTATCCACATCTGCGGGAGTAAGTCCGATCTTTGCCAGTACGGTCGAGGGATCTTCCCAGCCAAAGAATTGATAGCGTGACAGCCAGTCCTGATTGCCGAACCCGGCATCAACCAGCACGACGTGCTTGCCCTGACCTTGTGCCCCCCCGACGAGCACGGTGTAGAGCATGGGAATCTGGATCGTGCCCTGGTTGCTCATGAGTCCTGAGCCGCCGAAGAAGTCATACGGCATGTCCGCCTGACAGTAGGCCAAGGTCCAGATGGAGTAATCCGTCGGTGGCTTGTCACCGACGAGACGGGGCGACTGCACGGCCCGCCTTCTTTTTTTGACCGCTGGCATGGGGGCTTCCTTTCCTTGAGTGTGCTCAATACTCATCATGAAGTGCGCCCGCGGACAAGCTCCGGTCAAAATTTCCGTCGTCCCGCCGAGCGGCAGGTCAAAGAGTGGGTTTGCCGTGACAACTTTTCTGCGGGCTCGTCTTGTCGCTTGCCGGATATTTCGATAGTGTCATTAAAACTTTACGGCTTCGCGCACGAAGAGCGACGGTAAGCGGAACGTTCCCGAGGTGCAAAGTGAGGGCAGGGGGATGCTCTAGTGGCTCACCGCATGAATACAATGCGCGGAAGTCAGACCAGAAAGGAGTCAGTATGCGCATTGGTATTCAGATGGTGCTTCAGAACCATAAGGAGCACGATGATCGGGTGATGTACAAAAACGAAACCCGCCTGGCGATTGAATCCGAGGATATGGGGTTCGATGTGGTCTGGCCGGTGGAGCATCACTTTTTTGACTACTCCATTTGCCCGGACAATATGCAGTATCTGAGCTATATCGCCGCCAGGACGGAAAAGCTGCAATTGGCCACCGGTGCGATCATCGTGCCGTGGAACAACCCCATGCGGGCGGTAGAAAAGATGGTCCTGCTCGACCACCTGTCGGACGGACGGGCGATCCTCGGGCTCGGACGCGGTCTTGCCCGGCGCGAGTATGCGGGTTTTGGCGTGGACATGAGTGAGGCCCGCGACCGTTTTAACGAGGCCGCCGAGATTATTGTGAATGGCTTGGAAGACGGCTTTGTTGAAGCGGACACCAAGTACTACAAGCAGAATCGTATTGAGGTGCGACCCCGGCCGATCAAGAGCTTCAAAGGCCGACGCTATATGGTGTGTATGTCGCCCGAGTCTTTTGAAGTCGCGGCCAAGCTCGGTCTGGGCGCCATGATGTTTTCTCAGACGACGTGGGACAAAGTTGCCGACGGCATCCACAACTACCGTGACTTGTATCGTCAGCATAACAATGGCGAAGAGGCGCCCCCGGTGAACTGCGCTGACTTCGTTGTCTGCTCGCACGACGCCAAGAAGGCCGAAGAGATCGCACGGGAAAAAATCGTAGGTTACTACTTCAGTGTGATGGAGCACTACGAGATGCTGGGCGACCACTTTGCGCAGACGGGTAAATCCTACGCCCACTATGCCGAAGCGGCCAAGATGATGAAGGAAGCCGGCAACGAGGCCATTCTGGAAGACTTTCTGGCTGCCAACCTGTGGGGCACGCCGGATATTATCATCGAGAAGCTGGAAACGCGGCGTGGCCAGATCGGTGACTTTGAAGTCAACGGCTGCTTCAGCTTCCAGAGCCAGCCCTTTGATCAGGTCGAAGACAGCATGCGTCTGTTTGCCAAAGAAGTTGGCCCGATGATGCACGCCTGGACCCCGCAAGCCCAAGCGCCAGTCGATGTGGCCGCTGCTGAAGCCCGCGTTGGCAAGTAAACCTTCTCTTTAACTAAGCGGACGGAGTCATACTCCGTCCGCCTGGTAGTCCACTGCCCCCACATCCTTATTCTGGCCCACCCCCGCGTAGCGAGCGAATGCTCGGCGTCGTGAGGCATAGCAGGCCATGGATACCGAGCCACAATCGGTCAATAGTACCACCCGGTAGCCATCGGACATCGCCATAGTAGACGATGTCCCACCACAGATGACTTGCCAAGCCGACTCCATACCCGGCAACCAGGATATGCAGAAATCGCGCCTGCCGTCTGACCGACAGGACCAAGACAAAGAACGACCCGCTACTGTGGAAGAGGGGATATCAGGCTGCTAATCCCTAGCAGCCTGGTATCCAGGTCCGGGAAGCGTGCCCAGGTAGCACGGCACAAGGGCCGCGAAAAAATGCCGACCGCCTGACCTATATTTGCCCGGTTGCCCGCGCCGGCTGCCATGCTGCCATATAGTCCAGGAGCAGTGTCTATGGGGCGGTTGGTCGCCTGTGATTACCCGTTTTTGCGTTGTATACGATACTCTGGAGGCTCGGCCGATAGGAGGCTGTGGCCGGTGAGGGTGCACCAGGCTGGGATATCCGCTGGTGCGCCGGGGTCTTGGGCGATGAGGAGCAGGACCTGGCCGGGTTGCAGAGACTTAAGACGCAGGCGGAGTTTCAAAACCAGCTCGCCGCAGGCCATGTCTCCGGCATCCCAGGTGTCGTTTGGGGTAGCTGGGATGTCTGCTGCCGGTGTTGCCACGCGGGTCTGAGGTTGTGAGGGAGTGGCTGGCCAGATACAGGCAGGCTGCTCAATGGGTTGGCCTTCTTGTCGGCTCGCCCAGTGCCAACCGCTGCGGTAGCAGGTCTGGCGACGGATATAATTGTAAGCGTCTCTCACAAAATCTGCTGGTGAACGCCCTAAGCCGCTGGCGAGGCAGGCGGTACAGTGCGGCGTGGTTTTGAATCCGGTCACGACGCTCAGGACGTATTCGTGGAAGCAGAGCGACTGCGAGCAGCGAAAGCAGGTTGGATTGTTGAGCCGGGCGAGTTCCTTGAGGATTTCAGCTGTGCGCTGTTCCTCGGCGTCCAGATCGTCATCGATAGCAGGGAAGGGGGGCTGATTGGGTTTCATTGTGTCTGGCCGGCTTTCTTGAACTCCTGCGCATACTGACCATTTTTGACAGCTTGGTGCAAGTTGGTCGTAGCAGTAATGATCTTGACCATGGCACCCAGAGGGCTTATCGTGCCCGCGAAACGGTACGCGCGCGGATAGGCGGAACGATATGGGAACAAAGGGCAGTCAACCTGGCGGTCCGTTGGCCGGTATTCGGGTTATTGAATGTGGTGTTCTTCTGGCCGGCCCGTTTTGCGCCCGTCTGCTGGCCGACTTTGGGGCTGAAGTCATTAAAGTCGAAGCGCCTCATAAGGGCGACCCCATGCGCACGGTCGGCCAGTCTCTGGTGAACGGTAAGAGCCTGTGGTGGCCGAGCGTTGCGCGTAATAAGAAATGTATTTCTCTTAACCTGCGTGATCCGGAAGGACAGGAACTGCTCCGCCGATTGGTCTGTCAGTCCGATGTCCTGGTGGAAAATTTTCGTCCGGGAGTGTTTGAAGAGTGGGGTCTCGGCTATGAGACCCTGCGTGAGTTGAATCCGGGTCTCGTCTTTGCGCGGGTCTCCGGTTATGGCCAAACCGGCCCGTATCGGGAAAAACCTGGCTTTGCGGCAGTGGCCGAAGCCTTTGGAGGCCTGCGCCACTTGGTCGGCTTTCCGGACCGACCGCCTTGTCGGGTGGGTATCAGCATTGGCGACTCCCTAGCCGGTATCTTTGCCGCTATGGGCACCCTGATGGCGCTCTACAATCGTGATGTCAATGGTGGAACCGGCCAAGTGATAGATACGGCCTTATATGAGGCCGTGTTTGCCGTGATGGAGGCGACCCTGACCGAGTACGAAAAAACCGGCTACCAGCGGACCCGGACCGGAACCCTCCTGCCCGGCTTTGCGCCGTCCAACCTCTACCCGTGTAAAAATGAGCAGTGGATCGTGATTGCCGCCAACACCGATGGGCTGTTTACGCGGCTGTGTACGCTCATGAATCGCGAAGAATTACTTACCGATCCACGCTTTGAGAACCAGGTTGTCCGGGCTGAAAACCGTGAGGCCATTGATGCCATTGTCTCGGCCTGGACGGCGACCTATGAATTGTCAGAGTTGCTGCCTCTGGTTGAGGGTGCAACGATTCCTGCCGGGCCAGTCTATAGTATCGCAGACATCGTTCACGACCCGCATTTTGCGGCGCGCGATATGTTGCTGTCTCTCCATGATCGGGTGCTGGGCGAACTCAAAGTACCCGGCATCGTTCCCAAACTCAGTGAGACACCTGGCGAGGCCCAGTGGCTGGGAGCCGAGATCGGAGAGCATAACCAGGACATCTATTCCCGTTTGTTGCAGTTGAGTACGGATGAGATGTCTGCCTTGGCAGAACGCGGTGTCATCTGAACAGTCAAAGAAGCAGACAAGAACGATGAGGGAGGACTATCATGGCTGAACAACTCCTGTCAGGAATTAACGTCGTTGAGTGCGGCAATATGGTTTCCGCCGCCTATGCCGGCAAGCTGCTCGCCGACTTTGGCGCGGAGGTGGTCAAAGTCGAAGCGCCGAGCGGTGACATCTCCCGCCAGCGTGGCCCATTTCCCGGCGATACCCCGCATGCCGAAAAGAGCGGTCTGTTTCTGTATTTGAACGCCAATAAGCAAGGTGTGACGCTGGACCTGCGAGAATCCAAGGGGCAGGCGGTCTTACAGAGCTTATGCGCCCAGGCCGATATCCTGCTGCATAATTACAGCCCGCGCGAGATGCCCGAGGCCGGTCTGGATTACGAAAAACTAAGTCAGATCAATCCGGGTCTGATTATGACCTCGATTTCCTACTTTGGTCAAACCGGCCCGCACAGTGGCTATCTCGGCTATGATCTGACGGCGAGTAATGCCGGGGGATGGGCGTTTATCAGTCCGGGTGCTTCCGATTACCCGGACCTGCCGCCCCTCAAAGCGTTCGGCCATCAGACGGACTTTCAGGGCGGGGTACACGCCGGCGTCGCAACGCTCGGTGCGTATTACCATAAATGTCTGACGGGCGAAGGCCAACACCTCGATGTCTCCATCCAGGAGTGTATTGCCGCCATCCTGGAAATGAATTTTATGCACTACACCTATAGCGGCCTGGAAACCTCGCGGCTGGGACGACGGTCCATCTATCCCTGGTGTATGCTTGACTGTAAAGACGGAAAGCTCTTTGTGATTTGTGTGGAAGAAGACCAGTGGCAGCGTTTTGTCGAGCTGATGGGTAATCCTGAGTGGGCGACCCTGGAGATTTTTGAAGACCGCGTCGTCCGGGGCCAGAACTATGATGCTCTGATGCCCTTTCTCCAAGAGTTCGCGGCAGAGTGGACGGTTGCCGAGCTGTATAAAGCCGGGCAAGAACGCCGTATCTGCATGGCCCCAGTAAACACCATGGCCGACCTGTTGAACTCGGAACACCTGAAAGCGCGTGAATTCTTTACCGAAATCAGTCACCAGGTGGCAGGCTCGCTACAATATCCCGGCGCCCCCTTTAAGGTAGAGGACGTTGGCTACTCCGTGCGGCGTCCGGCGCCGCGGCTCGGCGAGCATAATAATGAGGTCTATGCCCGAATTGGGCTCTCTCAGGCCGAGATCGATGAGCTGAAGCAGGGCGGGATTATTTAGGAGAGCTGACTGTCCTGTCCTCGGAGCAAGACTAAAGGAGAACATCATGGCACGACGACCATTAGAAGGCATTCGCGTAACCGATTTCACCTGGGCCTGGGCAGGGCCGTATTGTACGCTCCAAATGGCGCATATGGGTGCGGAAGTGATTCGCATTGAAAGTGAGAAGCGTCCGTGTGTCACCCGATTGATCCCGCCGTTTGCCGATAACGAACCTGGGCCGAACCGAGCCGGTTATTTCAACCAATACAGTCAGGGCAAGAAAAGCCTCCAACTCGACCTGGCTCGGCCCGAGGCAACAGAGATTGTCAAAAAGCTCATTGCCAAGAGCGATATCGTTGTGCAGAACTTCTCGACCGGGGCGATTGACCGCATGGGCTTTGGATATGACACGCTCAAGCAACTCAAACCCGATATCATCATGATTTCCATCTGTGGCTACGGACAAACCGGGCCGGAACGCAAATATATGGGTTATGGTCCGGCCTCCGTTCCGCTGGCGGGGATCTCATCGCTGACTGGCTATCCGGGAGTTGGACCGGCGGAGATCGGTATTTCGTATGGCGACCCGAACGCCGGCATCTTTGGCTCGTTTGCCGCCATGGCGGCGCTGGCCTATCGTCACCGTACCGGCAAGGGGATTCACGTTGACCTGGCACTCTGGGAAGCTCTACTCGTCCTGATGTCTGAAGGCATCATGGATTATGTGATGAATCAGACCCAGCCGGAACGCGACGGTAACCGGGACCGCTGGCTGGCGCCCCACGGCTGTTTCAAGTGCAAGGGCGACGCCGAGAAGTGGGTGACCATTGTGTGCGGTAGCGATGCGGAATGGCTGGCCCTGTGTCAGGCCATCGGCCAGCCGGAACTGGCCGCAGACAAACGTTTCACTGATGCGGCTGCCAGGAAAGCGAACGAGGACGCGCTCGAAGAACTCATCACAGCCTGGACAAGCGAACGCGACCGCTGGGAGGTGACGGAGGTGCTGCAGAAAGCCGGTGTGGCTGCCTACCCGTCTCAGAGCAATAAAGACCTGGCAACCAATCCGCATCTGGAAGAACGCGGCTATCTCGTGCAAAAAGAACATCCTGAGTTCGAAAAGCGCATCCATGCCGGCATCCCGTGGCAGATGAGCGGCTCGCCGTGCGACGTGCAGACCGCGGCCCCGCAACGCGGACAACACACGGACTACGTATTGCGGGAGCTTCTGGGTTATTCCGGCGACGAAGTGCAGAAACTGCGAGACGGGCAGGTGCTGACCTAACTCCGTGGGGGCGAGAGTCGCCTGATTGCTGAGCCATGGTCGTCGAGCGGGTCGTGCTCAGCCGACCCTCGTCCCGTGAGAGGGTGAGTGGAACCCCCATCTTGCATCGATGGTGGCTTGTGGCTAGGATCGCGGCAGTTCACATAACTGAACCTTCATTCAGCCATTCGGCCAAACTACTCTATAATTATTGAGAGAAGGGGACTCAGTATGGCAGGCGCGTCACGTCAGGGTATGTTAGCTGGCTATAAAGTGCTGGACTTTACGCAGATCGTTGCCGGGCCAACGACGACGCGCCTGTTGGCCGAAATGGGGGCTGAGGTCATTAAGGTTGAGCAGGCGCCGAAAGGAGACCCGGCCCGCCTCAACGGGATTCTGAAACAGGGCCGCAGCGGCTATTTCATCCAGCACAACGTCTGCAAACAAAGCCTGTGTGTGAACCTGAAGACAGAGGAGGGGCGGGACATCATACGCGGGCTCATTCCGCATATGGATGTGGTGGTCGAGAACTATAGTCCCGGCGCGATAAAACGGCTCGGTTTTGCCTATGAAGAACTGCAAAAGCTGAACCCGCGTATCATCATGTGCTCAATTTCAGCCCTCGGGCAGACTGGCCCGCTGTCCCACGTGCCCGGCTATGATTTCATTGCCCAAGCATATTCTGGCTTCAATGAAGTCACTGGCGAACGCGGCCGTGCGCCGGCCATGCCCCAGGCTGCGATTGGCGATGTGAGTACAGGAGTGCATGCCTTTGGCGCGATTGCGTGTGCGCTGTTGCACCGTGAGCGGACAGGCGAAGGCCAGTATATCGACGTGTCGCTGCTCGATGCCTATATCCATTCCCATGATTTTACGATCCAGTCGCATAGCGCCTCGGGTGGTAAATTCGTTCCGACTCGGAGTGGCGCCCACCATATGGGGCTGGCCCCGTGCGGTATTTTTCAGGCAAAGGATGGGTTCGTGGTCATCGTGGGTGCCCTTGACCACCAATGGCAGGGTGTGGCGCGGACCATCGGACATCCGGAATTTGTGGAAGATCCGCGTTTCCGCACCAATCGGGATCGGGTCCATCATAAAAAAGAACTCATCCAGGCCATTGAAGCCTGGCTCGACACCATGTCGAATCGGGAAGAAGCGGTTGCCGCTCTGCACAGTGAACGCGTGCCGGCCGCACCCGTCCTGACTATTCCGGAAGTGGTCAATCATCCCCATTTGCTTGAGCGGGAAGCCATCCGGCCGATACAGGATAAGGTGTTGGGCGATTTTGTCCTGCCCGGCTTTCCGTTTCGCTTTTCGAGTCCGGCCCGAACCGATGCCCCGTTTGAGGCGCCGGATTTAGGCGAACACAATGAGTCTGTCCTGCGCGACTATCTGGACTATCCCGCTGACAAACTCGAGCGCTTAGCCCGGGACGGCATCCTGGTCAGCCGCCCAACACCGGTAGAATACGAGTAAGGAAAGATATTGCATGCACGGTAAACGCGGGCTCCTATCCGTAGTCGGTAGCGTCCTCGGCGGACTGTTACTCTTGGCACTCTCGGCCAATGTTTCTCCCTGTTATGGCTATTTCATGGACAAACAGGTTGATGCGGTCGTGAATACCTGGTCACGCTTCGATCGCTTTCTGTCCACCTTCGATCCGGCGGGGCGCTACGTCCGCCAACCCATCGAGCGCCAGGTCCCGGCCCTGACGTTCCGGGGATTTCTCCGCCAATGGTCCGATATCCAACTCTCGGGCGACCGTCGCGTTGGTAATCGACAGAAAGACTTCCGTTTTTCCCAGATGCAGAATTTGTTGGAGTTGGAACTCCACTACCAGGTCTCACCCAATATCGAGATAACCAATATCAACAACTTCATATACGACAGTGTGTACAACTGGCAGGATTCTGCCGGTCTGTTTGCCCCCCGGACGAGCGAGACCTTCCGCGCCTATCATAATTTTGAGCGTATCGTGCGCGAGTTGTATATCAGCTATCGCACCCACAACCTCGATGTGGTCCTGGGCAAACAGCAGATCGCCTGGGGCAAAATGGACGGCCAGTATATTGACGTCATCAACGGTATGGACCGGCGCGAGTCCGTCCAGCTTGAGGCGAGTGACTACGAGTGGCGACGGCTGCCGGCCTGGATGGCCAACGTGACCTATTTCTTTGGCGCAAATTCTCTCAACTTCCTGTGGATTCCGAACTTTGAGCAGGACCGCAATCCGGTTCCCGGCTCGCCGTGGTACTCGCCCCTAGCTTCGCCCAGGGATACGGAGACAAAGGCGCTCCTGGACGGACGACAAGACGCGACAGGGGATCAGTTCAGGGAAACGAAACGGCCGTCTACGGGCGACTTCGGCGACCATCAATACGGCCTGCGGCTTGATGTTTCCATGGAACCGCTCACCTGGGGCCTTATCTATTATTACGCCTGGAATAAAAACCCGACATCCTTCATTGTCGACCGGACTGGCCTCGACACGGATGCCGATGGAAACTCTGATCTGATCTTTCGGCCGCGTTTTACCCGTTTGCATCATCTCGGCATCACTGCCGACTATGCTTCCGCGCTCTCGAATATGCCGCTTGTCGGCGAACTGCCGATTGTGCTGCGGGTTGAGGGTTTGTGGACCAAAGACGTTCCCTTCGCCGATTTTGACCATCAGCAAGCTGCGCGGGACGGCAATCTCAACTCGGGCATCATTCGGCGCGATACCCTGCGGGCCGCGATTGCGCTGGAGTTCGCCTTTCCCGGCAATACCTCTGCGATTATACAACCCTCTCTGTTGTATACCTTTGACTGGCGTCGCAATCTCGGTGGGGGCTTTGGCGGAGGGATCGGAGATGAAATGAGCCTCCTGCCGGTTATGTTTATTGGGCGCCCGTTTCGCTTCACCCGCGACCGTTTGCGCCTGGAGTTGACCGTCGTTCCCGTTATCAGTCTGCCGCAGAAGAAATGGCAGGGCATCAAAACGAAACTTGTTTCGAGCTATCGCTTTTCCCAATTTGTTACCGGTCGCCTCATTTATACGGCGTTCAGTAGCGGTGATCGGACTGATTTATACGGCCAATTCAACAAATGGGACAATATCGGCTGGGAACTGAGTTACGAGTTCTGACCGACCTGAGTGAAAGAGCTCTCACCGGACGATCATCTTATGCAGAGACGCCTTTTTTTCCTGACGGCATGGGCCTTTTCTTTTCTCTCCAGCCTGGTGATATCGAGCGCTGGGGCTGCTGAGCAGAACGGCAGCCACCGGCAGACCTGGAAAACGGTAGCGGAGCTGTCCGAGGCGGAAAAGTCGCGTCTTGATTTCCGGGTCGAGACCCTCCGAGACTCGACAATTCCATACCTCCCGGCAGAAGCTTATCCCTTTCAGCCACCCTACACCGCGGAAGAGATGGGCTATCGTTCCATGGAATTTCCGCATGTGGCCCGCTGGTCGCATGCCATGGCCGATGTGTTCGGCGCCATTACCAGCACCGGCTTTCTGGATGAAGGTATCACGCTAGGCTATAGCCATTACATCCCGGACGAAGACGGTGTGCCCGGCCAGCTCAGCATGGCGCCAGGGGAGGACTATTTTCGGATGGTCTTCTTTTATACCTATCCGCCCGAGAATCAGGGCTTACAGGACCTGTGGATATTGAGACGGACGGACAAGGAAGAAACAACCAAACTGGACAATTTCATCTATAGCCCAACCTTACGTCGGGTGCGCCGCCAGCCTCAGCCACGCCGGGATGCCCAGTTCCCCAATAATGTCCAAACCTTTGACGATGTGGTAGGGCGTGATGCCTGGGAGTTTTCGTGGCGCCTGCTTGGCACGGATGTGTTGTATGAGACCGTGCGCTTTCCCAATACCCGTCCGACAGTTACCCTGGCCACGCCCGACGGGAACTTTAACGAGGTCCCGTCGGCTCAGATCCAAATGCTGGGCGATACCTATCCGCATTATACGCAAGACGGCGGAGTGGCCTGTTATGTGGTTGAGGCGACCAGGAAAGAAGACTGGTTGCCTCATTACCGTACGAGCCGACTAATATACTGGCTCGACCAACACAGTTTCTATCCGCTGCGTATTGAGCAGTATGACAATGATAATCAACTACGAGTGATTGAGGTGCGGAATGCCTATCTCGCCAACCCGGCACTGGAAGAACGCGGTTATGCCGGACTGTTTACGGTCTACTACGATCTCGCCCTCGACCTGATGAGCTATAGCGTGCATGATGCCCATTGGGTGAAGGAGTGGTCTCCAGAAGATCGGGAGACGATGTTTGAGCCTGATTTTATGCGTCGCAGTTGGCTCAAGTATCCGCTCAAATCCCAATCTCTGGTCTATTCTCCGGAAAAATTCTTTCTCCGCCCGCTCTTGTATCCAGAGAAATTCCCACAAGACCGGAGCGTTGCCATCTCCGCAGAGCTGGCGCAGCGCTACCGTTTGCAAGAAGAAGCCGGACATCTGGTCTTCGACATCTCCTCTCCGCTCATTGAGGTCAAAGCGCAACAGTAAGATGACTCTTCGCGCGCAACAGCCCTTGTGGCTGCTTGTTTGCTGCCTGCTGTGTTCCGGCAGTCTGGGGGCCGCGACCGTAGCGGCAGACCAAGACGGTCTGCCGCCGCAGAAAACCTGGACAACGGCTGCCGAGCTCACGGCCGAAGAAAAAAGAGCGCTGGATTTCCGTACGGACACGCCGCGAGATGCCAGCGTGGCCTATCTGCCGGCTGAGCCCTTCCCGTTTCAGCCGCCCTATACCGCGGAAGAAATGGCGCTGCGAGCCATGGAGTTCCCCCACTCGCCGTTCTGGGACTGCATCCTGATCGACATGGCGTTCTCGGTGACGAACTCGGGATTCATGGACCAACGCGTAACGCTTATTCCTATTCTGTATTTTCCTGAGAGCGGCTTTGGAGAACATCTGTACGCGGCGCAGCCCGGCCAGGAAATATATCGCTGGCTCTCCCAAAGCGTCTCTCCACCCGAACGGTACGGGAATCAGACCTTATGGATAGGCTATCGGAGTGCGACAGGAAAGTCGCTTGAAGAAATGGTCAATAAAGATCGAGAAAGGAGGGAAAACCAAAACGATCAGACCTAGAGAGTACACACCCTAACACCCCATTCCCCATGCGCCGCGAGTAATCGTGAGGTGTGAAGCGGGAATGAATGTCCAACGAGAAAGGGAGTTGTCCCCGGACTCAGGGCTAGGTGTCGTACTGGCATGGTGAACAATTGTGAATCCTCGATAGAAGCTTCGTCACCGATGAACTCTTGAAATGACAACTGACACAAGAGAATGGGATAAAGGGATTGTACTCGTATTATACAATCCAAAAGGTTGGACAAGTCCGATATGTCCAACACGTGTACCACATGTCCCCGGAGTAGAGAGGGCACCTAAACCAGTACAACGATTCTTTAAGCGGAACCTGATAACCCCGATGGAGTCCCAGCAATGGGTAAGCCGACTGTAAAGAAGGCCCAACCCTCCAGCGGGTGTAGGAAGTCTCAAGAAGCGAATGCTGGCAGCCGAAAGGCAACAGGAACCAGGATGGCTAAATGGTCACTCCGAATCCGAAGTCAACCAAATGAAAACACCCAACACGGCAAGGCTAAACACTAGCTTTACCGTAGCCTCTCCCAAACTCATTGGGAGAACAGGCAACTCCATGTCAATATGAGGACCAGGACCAGAGCTTGACATTATGTCAAACCCAGTCCCCCCATAATGACCAGGGGTACAAATGGAAGGTAGATTGTCCATAGCAATCGTCCTTTCTACGCCTAAACTTAATCCTGCTGCGAACAGGATTAAAGACGCGGTGTCACATTAGCACAGTGGACAAGGACGGAGAAGCCAAAAAGAAATCCTCATAACTGGCCAGATAGGGCAATACCCAATCCGAAAGGATGCTGACGTGAGACTGGTGGATTGTCCAAGGAACGCAGTAAAGGAAGCACACTATGACTGACGTGAAGATTCAGGCAACTGGAAACGAGGTCGTAGCGCGAGACTGGAACAGCATCAACTGGTGCGATAACGCCAAAATCGTGCGCGACCTGAGACAGCGTATCTTTCGGGCTTCACGGCAAGGGAACCGCCGCAAGGTACGTTCCCTGCAACGTCTGATGTTGAAATGCACAGCCAACCGCGAGACAAGTATCCGACAGGTCACACAGATCAACGCCGGGCGGAGCACGCCAGGTATCGACAAGGTGACAGTGAAAACCCCGGCAGCACGAACGGCACTCATGCAAGAAATTGCCACCTACGAGCCGTGGAAAGCGCAGCCGGTCCAACGAGTCTATATTCCCAAGGCAAACGGTAAACAACGTCCCCTCGGCATCCCGACCATTCGAGACCGGTGTATGCAGGCAATCGTCAAGAACGCCTTAGAGCCGGAATGGGAAGCAAAATTCGAGCCCTGTTCCTATGGGTTCAGACCAGGGCGCAGTTGCCATGATGCCATCGAGAAATTGTTCAGAATCTTCCGACCCAATAAGAAAAAGAAATGGGTCGTAGACGCGGACATTTCAGGAGCCTTTGACAACATTCAACATGAAACTATTGCCAAAGCCATCCAAGGCTTCCCAGGACAACACCTGGTGAAAGCCTGGCTCACAGCAGGAATCATGGAGAAGAACAAAAAGGTTCCCACCGAGATAGGCACGCCACAGGGAGGAGTCATATCCCCACTGCTCGCAAACATTGCCTTACATGGCATGGAAAAAGCCGTAGGCGTGAAATACGGAAAAGAGCACACGCTGAAAGGGCCGCGCGCACTTGTTCGATATGCAGACGACTTTGTGATCTGTACAGAAACAAAGGAAGATGCAGAACAAGCGCAAGCAGAAATCTCAGAGTGGCTCAAGGAAAGAGGACTCGCACTCTCCCTTGAGAAAACGAGAATCAGACATATTCAAGACGGGTTTGATTTTCTCGGATTCACACTGAGACATTACCCACAAGCGCATAGTCGAACGGGATGGAAACTTCTCACCACGCCAAGTCAGAAGTCGGTAGCAAGCTTAAAACACCGGTTAAAACAGGAATGGCACGATCTCATAGGCCACAATGCCCAATCGGTCATAAGCAAGCTGAATCCGATCATCAGGGGGTGGAGAAACTATTTCAGGACAGGGACATCGAAAGAAACCTTCAATGAAATAGATCACTGGATGTGGACAAGAACATACCAATGGTGCAGACGCACACACCCGCTGAAAAGTCAGGCATGGAGAAATCAACGCTATCTCGGAGCCTTCAAGAAAGGATCGAAGGATAAGTGGATATTCGGAGGACGAGAAGGATATCTCCTCAAGTTCTCATGGATACCAATCAAAAGACACATTATGGTTACGTTCGATGCGTCTCCCGACGATCCAAACTTGCAAGAATACTGGGAAGAACGAGAGGAGAGAAAAGCGGAACTCCTTCCTTCAAATAGGTGGAAAGAACTTGCACGAAGACAGAGAGGGTCTTGCCCCCGCTGTCTGCAAAGCCTTGCCAATGGTGAGGAGTTGCACGTGCACCACATCCACAAGAAATCAAAAGGGGGAAGCGATGCGATCTCAAATCTTAGACTGGTACACCTGTACTGTCACCTACAAATACATGGCAAAGGACGAAGGGCTACGGTCTAAAGGAACAGGTCATCTCATCATGCTTTTGGCAATAACGAGAGTTCAACCATTGTTTCCGAGGACACCGAAACCAGGCACACGGTGCCCGGTACAGAAAGGGATGTTGACGCAGGGAGAACCTACGGCTAGGCTTGTGCATGGATGCGCCTCCAATGGTTGTTCCCTGCACCTAACAGGGACAACAATGTATTCGGTAAAACCCTGGCTTTACGCTGGGGTTTTGCCGTTAGGGGTCTTTGTGCTGGAATCCCGGCCTAAAGTCAAACATTAAGCCAAAGAAGCGAAACAATCCGCTTGAGCCGTGTGCGGTGAAAGTCGCACGCACGGTTCTGAGGGGGGGGAGAAGTGGCAACACCTCTTCCCTACCCGACCGGATAAGACGTTCCGGACGAAAATAGACATGTTCGCCTATTCTCCATCGCTTCGCCGAATCCGTCGTCAGCCGCAACCTCGGCGGGAAGACCGTTTACCAAACAGCGCCGCAACCTTCGATAATCTGATCGGACGCGATGCCTGGGAGTTCTCGTGGCGCATTCTCGGGACGGATGTTTTGTATCAGACGGTGCGTTTCCCCAAGACGCGCCAAACCGCCGTGCTGACCGACGAGAAAGGGCAGTATGTTGAGGTTGACGCCAAAGATCTCTCCCTCATGGGTAAAGAATATCCGCTCTATACCACAGACGGTGGGGTCAAATGCTATGTGCTCGAAGCCATACCAAAACCCGAATGGCTACGTGACTACTACGCCCATAAGCTGATCTACTGGGTTGACCAACATGCGTTCTTTCCCTTGCGGGTGGAAGAATATGACCAACAGGGGAATCTGAGTTTTGTGAACACTCGGATTGCGAGCCTTGCCAACCCGGCTCTTCAGGAACATGGCTACGCGGTTCAGTTTGATCTGTGGTGGGACGTGTCTATTGATTTCCTGTCCGCCTCGACCCACGGCTTTGTTCCACAGACATGGACGGAGGAAGATAAAAAGATTTTCTTCAGCTCGGGCTTCATGCGCCGCGAATGGTTCCTGGCGCCGCCCAAGGGCCTGATGAGTCTCAACTCGCCGGACGAATTCTACCTGCGGCCCCCGCTCGAAGAGGGGAAATTCCCGGACTCGCGCTCTATCAATTTGTCACCTGAAGTACGGGCCTTGATTGAGGCCCAGGAGCGCGAGGGTAAGCTGGTGTTTGAGGAGGGGAGGGGAGACGGCTGAGCGCGTCAGCGAGGATACCACGGGCGTTGCAGTTGCCGGTCCCCTCAGCGCGTCTTACTCCGTCGTGTGTGTATCCTGCCAGGCACGGCCCATCGAATCTGCGGCCAGAATGGCGTCAGCAACCATGTCGGGCCGCACGTCAAACGGTTCGTTATGGATGGTCTCTCCTTCTGCGGCTGCCCGCGCGGCCACTTGTTCAAGCATGTCTTCTGGGAACTCGTTGAGCCCGATCTCGGCCAAGGTAATGGGCAGGCCGACCGCGGATGAAAACTCCAGCACCGGATCGATAACCGAGCGGGGCTGACCTTCAAGCACCAATTGAGCCATCAGGCCGTAGGCGACTTTTTCCCCATGATAGTAGGGATGGGTGAGCGGGGCTGCGGTGAGGCCGTTATGGATGGCATGGGCTGCGGCAAGCCCTGAGGACTCGAAGCCCAGACCCGACAGCAGGGTGTTGGCTTCTACCAGCCGCTCCAGGGCTGGATTGACAACGTGACGTTCCACAGCCCGTTTCGCATCCGGACCGTCTTCAACCAGGATGTTGTAGCACAGCTCAGCCAGCTTTTCGGCGCTACGCGTTGAGGCTCCCCCACGCATATTCTGGACATGACCGGCAACACAGGTTTTGGCCTCGAACCACGTGGCCAGCGCATCTCCCATCCCTGCCACCAGCAGCCTGGCCGGAGCTTGGGCGACAACAGAGGTGTCCACCACAACCAAATCAGGGTTCTTCCGATAAAAGCGATATTCCTGAAATACTCCCTCGGGCGTATAGATCACCGACAGCGCGCTGCACGGCGCGTCACTTGAGGCAATACTCGGACAGTTGACAACGGACAGATCAAGGTCGTCCGCCGCTGCACGGGCCGCGTCCAATACCTTCCCGCCGCCCGCTCCAATAATGACCTGAGCCTTATTCGTCCGCGCCGTTTCTTTAATACGTTCGATTTCAGGGTAGGAGCATTCTCCCCCGAACTGATGGACGACGTGGGTGATGCCGGCATCGTTCAAATGTTTCTGCCAGACTTCCGAGAGCAGCCGAATGGCGCTTTTCCCAGCAACGATGCAGGCGGGTCCCTGCAAGCCAATACGCTGCATTTCCGTTCCCAAGGCCGCGGTGGCGTGTTTCCCCTGTACATAGTGGCTGGGGGCTGAAAAAACCGAGAGCATATATATCCCTCCTTACCGATTGCTGTTCCCTCAGATAGAGCAGGCAGTATAAACTGAGAGGGGTTGACGCGGCAAGCAGGAGAGGGCCATTGGGACAAGAGGAGAGACGTTACTGTCGCCCCATAGCGATGAGCAGGATTCCGTATCCGGTACTCTGTCTCGTTGTCTTCGTCCTCTGGGGGGCTGGATGTTCTGAATTGCCAGGCGAACCACCCGAGTTAGGCTGGCATACGTATAGTAACGACCCCAGCGCCGAGCTGTGTCCGCTCGGTGAACGGAGCGGACACGGTGGGATGAGCAACGACGAGCAGACCGACCACGGGATTACGTATGCGGTTCGGACGCCGGCCAACTACAATCCAGGAATTCTTCATCCGCTTCTCATGGTCTACGCCCCGGCAGGCTCAAGTCGGTTTCGCTCCGAGCGCCTGACCAATCTGACTTTTGAGGCAACGACGGCCGGCTTTGTCGTTGCCTATGCCGACTCCCGCCGTCTTTCGCTGGCAGTCATTCATGAACTCGGTACGATCCCGCAGCTTATTGCCAAAAAATGGTGTGGTGGGCGGCGGCGCTTCAATGCGCCGGGCTTTTGGGGGGGCGGACGGGTCCCCCGGCCCCCCGCTTTTTGGGACGACCCCCGCCACATCCCGACTGCGGCGGCGCCGAGTGCCGCCGGGTTCAGACGGGCCGACCTCGAAACGTTCTCGTGTCCCGAAACATTGTCTGCTCTGATTATGCACAGTACCAACGACCATCTTTTCCCCGGCTACGGGGCTGAGGCGGCTGCCTGGCTCGCATCGTGTAACAAGTGTCGGTCTCGTTTGGTTGACAGGGACGAAAACGGCTGTATGGCCTACTCGGGATGTCAGGCAAACAGCAAAACCATATACTGTGAAGGAACGGGGTCTCACAGGCAGTGGCCCGCGCTCAATACCGCCCTCCTGTCGTTTTTCGTTGATATCGACCGCTCTCTTCACTAAGTCGAGTTCCCGCCCTGGAGTTGTCCCTGCTCCCTCATCCTGTTATCTCAGTACGGCTGGTCAATAACCAAAATTCCGTAAGAATCGACTGATGCGACGCGCCCGCCGAATCCCTTTTCTTCTATCTGTCGTCGTGGCGCTGTGCCTGGCGTCTCCCGTGCCGTCCTGGGCGCATCGGGACAGAGGGCCGGGAGACCCGTGCCGCCGGGAGGTCGGTGCCTCGCTCTTGCATATTACGTTCTATCAGACCCAATTTGACCCGGTCACCGAGTATTGTGAAGAAATCCCACGGGTGGGTACTGCCTTCCTGGTCGTGGACGTGACGCCCGATCTGTGGGAAATGCCGATTGGCGTTGAACTCCTTGCTTCAGATGGCTCCGGGCAGTCGAATACGGTCCTGTCCCTGCCTGTACAAGTCTATGAACGCGGCGTGGCCAACGCCGAGGTCCTTGTGCAGGCCGGACTTCGCTACGAGGTGCGTGTCCTGCTTGGGCTCAGCGGTGAACCAGAACCGCGCAAATTTTCATTTCCCTTTCAAGTTGCGGCATGGTATAAGGCTTTGGTCGGACCAGCGCTGATCGTGTTCGGAGTGGTGATCGTGCTTGCGGTCTCGGTGATTCGTTATAAGATCACTGTTCGGGGCAGAGAAGAGCTGGTGAAATAAAGACAGAGAGTGTACACTCACAGCGTTATTACTATCGAGGAGGGATAGGTATGGCTCAAGCGCAAGCAGTCCAAAACGCACCGAGAAGTTCCGGCGATGGTTCCATGACAACTGGCAACCCGGCCAACCCGACTGATTGGTCAGTCGGCTGGCATCCCCTATTCTGGGGGTGTGGGCTCATCATGCTGGCCAATGTCTTTTTCTGGTACTGGAACTACGCCTTTATGTTCACGGCCGGGCTGAACTCGGCAAGTGCTGAATTCACGATGTATTACTGGACGCTGTTCTGGGGTGAGTTGATTGTCTTAGGTGTATTCAGCGGAGTGTGGTTGGGCTGGCTCATCCGGAATGGCCGGGCCATTGAAGGACAAGAATGCTCACCCGCCGAAGAGACGCGCCGGATTGCGATTTTGTGGAGCCTCATTGGCGCGACGAGTCTGGCTATCTATCTGATGGCCAGCTTCTGGCCGAACTGGGATGGATCGTGGCACCAAACCATGGTGCGTGACACGGCATTCACCCCGACCCATATCCCGATGTTCTACTTCTTCTTCCCGCTGTCGGTCATATTGGCCGTGGGGACCTATATCTATGGCCGCTTTCATATCCCGGCGCTGTACGGGAAGGACAAAGGCTTTCCCTGGTCGTTCTTTCTGCTGATCGGTGCCTGCGTGCTCGAATGCATGGCCGTTGCCGCCAATGAGTGGGGCCATAGCCTGTGGATCTCTGAAGAGATTTTCTCCGTTCCGTTTCACTGGCCGTTTGTGATTTATGGGTGGCTTGCCGCCGGCATGTTTGCGGTGTGGGGTGAAACCCTGGTGCGCATGTTCGAGGTTGAGAAGGCCGAAGAGGATGCCAACCCGGAAGCCTCGCTTGAGTCGCCGATCGCCGCCGACTAATAACGGCGGTGTGGGCCTGGTCGATAAACGGATCGAAAATCCTCGTGTAGAGAGGAAGTGCGCATGGCGACGGAAACCACAACCGTAACCGACCTCGCAGAAGCGGCGGAACGGCAACGGCGGCTCGAACTCAAAGAACTGCTCAACAAGAAGTATAAGTGGATTGACTGGAAGTGGGATCTTGTCTTCTGGACCACGGCCATTTTCGTGGTGGCCGGTGCCGCCGATATCACCAAGCAGTTGTTTGCCGGTGACTGGGATTTCTGGACAGATTGGAAAGATCCGCAGTGGTGGCCGGTGGTCACGGCTTTTGCCACGATCATTATTCCCTCGACGCTGCAATACATCCAGTGGGCCGCCTGGCGCTTTCCGACTGGTGCGACCTATACCGCGTGTTGCTTGTTTTTTGCGGCCTGGGTTGGGCGATATTTCCAGTGGGACCTCGCAGCGACCTACCCTATGAACTTCGTGTGGCCTGCCTCCGTCGTCTGCGCCGGGATCTTGATGGACTGGACCTTAATGAAAACCAAGAGTTTTATCCTCACCTCGCTGATCGGCGCCCACGTGTGGGCGATTGCGGTGTGGGCCTATAATTACGTCCCCTTAGCTGCCTTCCTCCAGCCGGCCCATTTTATGGATCATGTGGTGACGGTTGCTGATGTTCAGGGCATTGCCTATATCCGCTCTCAAACCCCGGAATACCTCCGGCTGATTGAACGCGGCGCGTTGCGGAGTTTCCTGGGTGAGACGCAATACGTTTCGCTGGCCTTTGCTGGAACGGCGGCTTTTGTTGGCTACTGGATCGGTCAGTTTATTGGCCGCTATCTGGCAGTGTGGCCGATTCGGCGCTATCTGAAAACTGTGTGAGACAAATATGAGGTGCGGTATGTCTTTCGAACCTCAGCAGTCCGTCCGATACGGAAGAGTCTGCTCTGTTCTCATGGCTCTTCTTGCCGGCCTGTCTCTGTTTCCTTCCCCCGTGTATGCGCACGGCATGAATATCTCTGAAATAGCCCCGCCCGTCACTACCGCAGGCATCTTAGCCTTTGTGTGTTACTGGCTGGTGGTTTTGTGGCCGGCATCGAAACGTGTGGAGACGGACGGACGCGGGTCACCGGAAACGGGTCCGGTTATTCGCATCAAACGGAAGCCCCGATTGCGTGTCATAGAAACCAAGCCCCAGCTCCCGGACGAGCAGCCCGAAACCAGGAGGGTGGCCGATGGGTAGGCGATTCGTGCTTGGCAGTGAAAGAGTAAACGTGTCCTCCAATAGATATGAGATGCTGGACACGTTTACTCTTTTTGGCGTGCTATGCGTCATACTGGCCGTTGTCCTTGCCAATCCGCCGAACGTCGCTGCCCACGGTGAGGCGGCAGACGAACCGTTCTTGAAAAACATGACAACGGCTTTCTTCAACGTCAGCGTGTCGCCGACTGAAATCGAGGTTGGAGAGCCGGTCAAGGTGACGGGCTCGGTCAAAATCCTCGAGACTTGGCCGCATACGCTGGAGACGCCGGAAATTGCTTCCATCATGCCGGTCGTTCCCGGACCGGTCTTTGTGCTTAAAGAGCGTTTTGTCAATGGAACGGCTGCGATCGGCTCGTTTTTTGCCCAAAAGGGGGGCATTTACGAGTTTGAAATGGAGCTTGTTGGCAAAGAGCCTGGGGACTGGCATGTGCATCCCGGTATCGCCGTCTATGGGACCGGTACACTGATTGGACCTGGCGAGTGGGTGAGCGTCAAACCGAGTGACGAGCCGTTCTCCTTCCCACTCACCCTGATGTCTGGTGAGACGATCGAACTCAGCACCTATGGAGGTGCGTTTGTCTGGTGGTGGTCGTTTGCCGGATTTGTCCTGGGGGTGGCCTGGATACTGTACTGGACGACGAATAAAAGAACGGTGACCAATCTCGCCGTGACTGTCCAGCTTCCCGTGAACGATGATGCCCCCGATATTGGCCTCATCACGCCCCGCGACCATATGTGGATGAATGTTATCGTGGGCGTGACCTTGGTGATGCTGGTGGTCGGTTGGACGTATGCCACATCAAATGCGCCAGTTCGCTGGCCTCAGCAAACGGACTGGTTTACACCGGAATTCATTTCTTCCGGCGAGAAAATGGCCGAGGCTCGGGCCAGCGAGGCGACGTATGACGAAGCGAGTGAAACGCTTGAGATGAAGGTCCAGGTGACGAATGTTATCGAGAGCGACATCGAACTCAAGCAACTGACTATGGCGATGGCGACCTTCGTGAACGGACCTGAAGCCGAACAGGCCAAAGCTGGGCCGAGTGATTTTGTTGGTCGCCTCGAAGTCCAGCCGGACGGGCCGATTGCTCCGGGTGAAAATAAAGAGCTGACCCTGACTATTTCAAGTAGTATTTTCAGCGAAGAGCGTCTCATCCCGACGCAGGCACCGCAGCAGTTTATTGGTGCAGTCTTACGCTTTGAGAATGGGAACGACGGTCATGAGTTAGTGACGGTCCGTTCAAACGTCGTCCCCACTCAGTTCCGTTCTACCTATCTGCCATAAAATCCAGAGCGGGGAGCCCATATCCCGCTCTGGAGTGCAACTGGACAGCACTGTGAAACTGTTCCTCCTTGTTGCCTTGCTCCTCGTCCCAACGGGAGCCTGGGGACATGGGGGTGTCGCTATGGATCTGGACCCCTGCATAGAGCGGGCAGGGGTCTATCTGGTCCATTTTTCTGCCTACCAGCCGCAGGAGTACGCAACCGAGGAATTCTGCCGGAGCGTTCCTCAGACTGGGAGTGCGATTCTTGTTTTTGATCTGATTGATCCTGAACTGCGCAAGAAATCGGCCGCGGTTCGTATTGTTGAGGAAATTAATGCGGCTGAACCACGACTGTTACTCGATATCCCGGCGCGGGTATACCCCAGCGGCGTGGTGAACGCTGAGGTCAATTTTGACACGCCTGGACAGTATACGGCCCTGATGACAGTTGATGGAGTTGATGGGGCAGTGCGGTTTCCAATTCGCGTCGCTTCACTCTCAAATACCATGCTGGTCTTGATCGCGGGCCTGCTTATTGGCTGTGGCGTGGGCTATTACGTTGTCGGTGGTAAACTCGGTTGGCCGCCGTTTCCTGTGAAAAAGGTTTCGTCCCTGCTCAAGGGATAGCTGCAGAACCGGACAGCCCCCCTTTCCCGAACACTCTGTTCACAGTACATGTTGAATGATGTGGCTACGCGGTCTGTTCTTCTTCCTTTTGCTCAGTGTGCTTGCTATCGGTACACTCTTTCTCGTTCCGCGTGCCTGGCTTCCTCGCCCAATACAAGATCTTGCGTATCAATATATCGGTGAAGAGTCCTACCAGGAGCCGCCTCCCAGTCGTCAAATAAGCCCTGTCAGTGTGGAGCCATTCTGTCTGGATAGACATGCCGACTGGCGGGAATCTCAGACTCTTGAAGGTGTCGCTATAGAAGCCTCACCCGTGTGTGACCCGGACAATCCGGCGGAAATTGCGGCCTTTGTCAAAGGAACGAATAATATTAGTCTGCACACCCTTATGGAGACCCGGCTGACGCCCAATACGGTGGTGAAAGAGAACGACAGAGATGGGGATGGCGATCCGGATGAGATTCATATCCGGCTTGAAGTCGTAGAACTAAATGGGCACTCACCGGATGATCCTGCACCGTTCCCCGCCTATGCCATTGCGCCGGGTGTCCAGCCAGGGCTGTGGGTTTTTGCGCCGAAATCGCGCGGTATGGCGACTGAAAACTTTGAGAGCGAGTGGGCTCATCCGGCCTTGCGAGCCCCGTCTCCGGTGATTCGCGTAGAGCAGGGTGATACGCTCCGGGTGACCTTGGAGAATGCGCACTATCTGCCGCACACCATACACTTCCATGGGGTAGACCATCCCTATGTTGACGCCACCGGCGAAGGAAACGACGGGGTGCCGATTGCGAGTGAAATGCCAGTCACACCAGGGACGAGTCGTACCTATGAAATGACCCCGCGTCAAACGGGTACGATGTTTTATCACTGCCACGTCCAACCCCATGTCCATATTCTGATGGGACTCCAGGGTATGTTTGTGGTTGAGGACAACCGACCAAATAACTGGCTCCAAACGCTCAATATTGGGGCTGGTCGGGTGCGCTCCGTCTCTGCAGCAGTCAGAGAGTCCTATGACCGGGAATTCGATCTCCACTACCAGGACATCGACCCGGCGTTGAATAATATCATTCAGACTGCAGGCGATCCGCGATTAATCGCCGAAGCGACCAATCGCCGCTATGATATTACCGACCAAGACCCTGACTATTTCTTACTCAACGGCCGCTCCTTTCCCTACACGACCCGTGAGTCGCTTATTGTTGTCGCCCCGAATGAACGCGTCAAACTGCGCGTGCTCAACGGCGGAGCAGAAGGCATCTCGCTGCATACGCATGGGCATAAAGTCAGGTTGACGCATTATGACGGCGTCGAACATAATCCGGTTGCGCAAATCACCCGTGATGTCGTCTGGATTAGCCCGGCCCAACGGGTGGACCTCCTCCTCAACACCACTGATGACGGCTTGCATAATTATGGACCAGGCATCTGGCTGCTCCATGACCATAAGGAAAAAGGGATCACCACTGATGGGATCAACCCTGGTGGCAATATCAGTGCCATTGTTTACCAGGACTATTTGGACACATCAGGCCAGCCGAAGACGCAGGGGATGGACTGGGCGCCGTTTTTCACCAAGGAATATTATCAAAAGAAGATTCCCGTCTGGGATGAACTGGAAGCCGTCAGTCTGCTTGGCGAGGCCCGCGCGCGCTCCCTGCCCTGGGGCTACGCCCTCATGTTGGGGATAGGTATCGGCTTCCTCATCGGCGCAGCTTGGACCTTTAGAAGACGATGGACTCGACACCGGTGAGGAGAATCTTCAATGGATTTTTTTCTCAGAGAAGATGGTCGGAAGGGGGCAGTGGTGTCCAGGAGAAGGCATCTTCCGAGGACCGTCTCTGCACTGATTGTGAGCACTTTGTTTGTCGTGCTTTTCAACGCGGGCAGCGCGGCGCAAGAGCATGCTCATCATCATGGGATGCAGCTCGATACTGTAGGTATGGTGATGAATGAAAACACGGACCAACTCCCCCGGGGTTGTCCACGTCTCTCAGGTGAACACGAGATTACCGTTCGTGCCGGAAAAGAATTTGCCCGTCCGGGGACGATGTTCGCGTATGATCGAAGCGAATGGAGTTTTGAGCCGTGTACGAAACTCACGGTGACGCTCATTAATACGGACAGCGTTCGTCACCAGTGGATGCTGCACGGCCTGCCGCGCTATATCTACCCCCAGGGTATGTTTACCCTTGAAGTGGCGGGCAAAGGACAGCGGACCAGTACGTTTATTCTCCCGCCCGGAGACAAGACTTATCTCGTACACTGCGATGTTCCCCAGCACATGGAAAAGGGCATGAAAGCGCAGCTCAAGGCTGGTGCTGGAGATGGAGATCTGCCTAGCATTCCCGGTGTGACCGGACCACGGCTGCAGGACCCGTATGCACTCGCCTGGAACGGATGGACACACGGGGCGGGCGTTCTGTTTGGTATCGTCGGGGTGCTCTTCGTGGGGAGAAAATTGCACCTCTTTGCCTGAGAGTCCGGGGCGTATGCCGTGTCCTCTTTCTTGACCTCTGGTATAAAAATCAGTAGGGTTCGACCACATTTTTCGATTGGCAATCACTCTGAGGAGGCATTACTCATGCGAGGTTCCTGGCCGTGGAAGTTTGTAGCAATAGCAGCCACTCTCATTCTCTCTCCCGGCGCGCTTTACGCCGACACGCTTCAGCCAGTGACGCAGGAGCGCCTGCTCCAGGAGCCGGCCAATGACTGGTTGATGTACGGCGGGAATTATGCCGGCTGGCGGTTCAGCCCACTGAAGGATATTGACCGCCAGAACGTCAAAAAACTCCAGGCCACCTGGATTTTTCAAACCGGTGTGCCGGCACAAATGCAAGCTTCGCCCGTGGTGGCTGATGGCGTCATGTATCTTACTGCGGCCTACAACAAGCTGTTTGCCTTAGAGGCGGCAACGGGCAAACCGCTCTGGAAATACGATCATGAATTGCCGGACGATATGCGAATTTGCTGCGGGCCTGGAAATCGGGGTGTAGCCTTGGCTGGGGACAAGGTCATTATGGCTACCCTGGATGCGCGTGTTGTCGCGCTCGACAGAAAAACCGGGACTGTCGTGTGGAATACCAAAGCCGACGACTATGCGGGTGGCTTCAGCTTTACCCTGGCACCCCTGATTGTTCGAGATAACGTCATCGTTGGTATTGCGGGCGGTGAATATGGTATTCGCGGATATATTGATGCCTATGATCTTGAGACGGGGGAGCGTAAGTGGCGGCGTTATACTGTGCCTGACGAAGGCGAGCCCGGTGTCGAGACCTGGGCCGGCGATTCGTATAAACAGGGCGGCGGTCCGGCCTGGGTGACGGGCTCATATGATGCGGACCTTGACCTGGTGTACTGGGCAACGGGCAACCCGGCCCCTGACTGGAACGGTGATGGACGTGAGGGCGATAATCTCTACACGAACTCGGCGTTAGCCCTCGACCCAGACAGTGGTGAGATCAAATGGTACTTCCAATTCACCCCACACGATGTCTGGGACTATGATGGGAACACGGGCATGTTTCTGCTCGACGTCATGCGTAGCGGGGAGTCTGTGAAAGCCTTAGCCCAGCCCAATCGGAACGGCTATATGTATGTCCTGAACCGTGGGGATGGGAAGTTTCTACACGGCTCTCAGTATGTTGAGCAGCTCAACTGGGCAAAAGGGCTGGACGAAACCGGGCGACCGATTGTTGACCCTCAGTATGTGCCCATGGAAGGGGGCAATCCTGAACTCATATGCCCTGGAAATGTGGGTGGACAAAACGGCTCGTATGCTGCGGCCTACAGTCCGCTGGCCAACCTGATCTTTGTCCCGACGATTGAGAGCTGCGGCAAAATGGAAAAGGCCAGGTCTATTTTCATTAAAGGAATCCCATTCTGGGGCGGAGGGCCTGGACAAACCCAGGGCGACCTCGGTACGGCATACGGTCACGTCACGGCTATAGACCCCACCAGCGGTGAGGTGAAGTGGCGCTACAAGGACGAGTGGCCGATGGTGGGTGGGGCGCTGGCCACAGCCGGCGGACTCGTCTTCACGGGCAACCAAAAGGGGTACGCGCTTGCTCTGGATGACGCCACGGGTGAAGTCTTGTGGAAGTTTCAGACCGGGTCAGCAGTTCGGGGACAACCGATTTCCTACAAGGTCGGTGGTAAACAATATATTGCTGTTCCGAGTGGCGCTGGGGGCCTGGTCGTGGATATCGTTGGCAAATACCCCCATACCACACCGGGGAGCGCTGTTGCGGTCTTTGCGCTGCCGTAGAAGCGCGGCACCACTATTCTGGCACGGAGGGGCACTGCATGAACTGCCCCTCCGTTCTCGTGAGCCCACGTCTCCTAACCCAGAACCTGCTGGATACGCCGACTGACCTCATCCGGTGCGGCATTGCCATCCACCCGTTTCAGCTTTCCCTGGGCATCATAAAAAGGGATAATGGGTGCCGTTTCCGAGTGGTATTTCCCGAGCCTAGCTCGGCAGGCTTCTTCGGTGTCGTCTTTACGCTGCGTCACCCGACCGGCAATATCCGCCGGCGGCGGCTTGAATTTCATATGGTAAATATCTCCCGTATCAGGGTCCAGGCGTCGACCGGTAATGCGTTCGACAATCAAATCGTCCGGGACTTCAATTTGCAGCACAACATCTAGGGCAACTCCGGCTTTCTGCAGTTCGATATCCAGCGCCTCAGCCTGGGGCCGGGTGCGCGGAAAGCCATCTAACATAAACCCCTTTGCGCAGTCCGGCTTTCCAATCCGCTCTATCACCATCGCGATGACGAGTTCATCCGGCACCAATCCGCCGGCCTTCATATAGCCGTCCGCCTGTTTGCCTAACTCGGTCCCTTCGCTCACCGCAGCGCGTAACATGTCGCCGGTTGAGATATGGGAAATCTTGAACCGTTCGACGAGATGTACGGCCTGCGTCCCTTTGCCCGCCCCCGGCGGTCCGACTAAAATCATCCGCATAGATGTCAATCCTCCCTCTGGTACGACAGATCGCTGCCGCCTGAAATCATGAAGATGGCATGGATACTATCGAAGGAACACGCTCACTGCTAGGCGTGCCGGGAGGCTCGTGGTAGAGTCAGGAGCGCTGTATTCAGACAGACGAGAAGGAGGAATATATGAAAATTGGAGTTTTCGAGTTCTGTATTGATAAATCCGTTGATCCGGCTGTCATTGCCAAGCGGGCGGAGGAATTGGGTTTTGCCTCCTATTGGGTGCCGGAACATGCGATTATTCCGATTAAAACCAGTTCGCCCTATCCAGGCTCAGAAGACGGCATCATTCCAGACGAATATGGCCGCATCACCGATCCGTTTGTATCCTTGGCTCGTGCCTCGGCGGTGACCAAGACGATTGAACTCGGCACGGGAATCTGTTTGATCCCGGAGCGCAATCCGCTTGAATTGGCCAAAGAAGTCGCGACCCTGGATCACTTCTCGGGTGGGCGCTTCATCTTTGGTATTGGCGCGGGCTGGCTGAGAGAAGAGACGGAGATCATGGGGGGTGACTTTGATCACCGTTGGGGACAAACCAAGGATGCCATCCTGGCCATGAAGGAACTCTGGACGCAGGACGAGGCCGAATATCACGGCAAGTACTACGACTTTCCTGCCGTCCGCTCATTCCCGAAACCCGCACGGAAACCTCACCCGCCAGTGTACATGGGCGGCTCGTCAAAGTATGTCTTTAAGCGGGTGGTCGAGTGGGGAGATGGCTGGATGCCCGTTCTCTCACCTGTGGAATACATTAAAGAAGGGCGGCAGCGCCTCAACGAGATGGCCGAACAGGCCGGCCGTGATCCCAAAGAAATCTCTGTCCTGGCCTTTGGCTGGCCTGAAAAGTTTCGGACCAAAGAGGAAATCAGCGAACTGCAATCCGCTGGTGTGGACCATGTCACCATATGGCTGACGCAGAGTGAAGCGGGCGAGGACGCCGTTCTTGCGGAATTGGAATCCCTGGCCAAAGAAGTGCTCTAGGGGGAACGGATTGTCACCGGGATAGGGAAGGGGCGGTCCGTTTGTGCCCGCCCCTTTTTCTCCAGGAGAAGCAGCATGATCAAATTTGGCATCATGGCCATGCCCCAGCATCCCCGAACGGATTCGCCCGTCAAACGCTTCGGGGAAACGGTCGAACTGACCCGATTGGCACGTGATGCTGGCCTCGACTCGATTGCCTGTGGTCAGCACTTTCTTGCCCCGCCGTATCAGAATATCCAAAGCCTGCCTCTGCTGTCGCGGCTGGCGGCCGAGAGTGGCTCGATGTCACTCGTGCTGTCGGTGATTCTGCTCCCGCTGTATAGCCCGGTGGGTCTGGCTGAAGATGTGGCGTCGCTTGATGTCGTGAGTGACGGCCGGGCCGTCTTCGGCGTCGGGCTCGGCTACCGAGATATCGAGTACCAGGGATTTAATACGCGCCGCCGTGACCGTATTCCTCGCTTCGAGGAGTCCCTGGAACTCATCCGTCGCCTGTGGACAGAAGAGAATGTGTCCTTCCGGGGTAGCCATTTCAGTCTGGAAAACGCGACGAGTACGATTCGGCCCGTCCAGCAACCGCATCCGCCTATCTGGATTGCTGCGAACAACGATAGCGCCATTGAGCGTGCCGGCCGGCTGGGGTATTCGTGGTTGGTAAATCCCCACGCCACCACCCACACGTTACAACGACAGATGGCGCTGTATAAAGCCACTTTAGCCGCCTCTGGTCATACCGACGCGCTGGAGGTCCCCATCATCAAAGAAATGCACGTCGCCAAAACGCGTGATGAATCGCTGGCCATTGCTCAGCCGTATCTGGAGAAAAAATATCAAGCCTATGCCGACTGGGGACAGGACAAGGAATTACCTGGCGAGGAATCGTTTCGCGTATCGTTTGAGGAACTGGCCCAGGACCGCTTCATTCTTGGCAGTATCGAAGAGGTTGTTGAGCAAATCGAAGCCCATCATCACCAACTCGGCATTGACCATTTTATTTTCCGCATCTGGTGGCCAGGCATGGAAGCCGCTCATGCCTACCGCGTAGTGGAACTGCTGGGCGAGCACATTATCCCGTATTTTCGAAAATGAGCGAGGGGCGAGGAGAGATGCCGCGCCATCCTGTCTCCCCTCGTCTAATGTCTGGCTAACTCGCCTGCAAACGTTCAACCAGTTCCTGGGTGGGCAAGACCTCAGCAAACATCGACGCTTGGGTAATCAGGGTGGAACGGTGTAATTCACCGTGCGCTATTTTCCCCAGCGTAGGGTGTTCACCGTCGCGCGTTGCGGTGGCATCATTGAGAAATAAGACGCGAAAATCCCGGTGAAATCCTTCCCGTGCGGTCGTGTCGCAGCACATATGCGTCATATACCCTGAGACGACCAAGGTCTCGATGCCATTTTTTCGTAGCGTTTCCTCCAGGTCAGTTTTGGAAAATGACCCAGGATAATTCTTGACGATACGATGGTCTTCGGAGCGAGGTGTGAGGCGCGGGTGGAGTTCAAAGCCATTGGTCCCCCGAATGAATAGCCCGCGCTCAGGATTCAGGACCTCGTGCTGAACATAGATGATCTTTGCGCCCGCCTGCTGGCTGGCCTCAATCGCTGCTTCGATTCTGTCCAACGCGACGTTTCCATCCGGGATGGGCCATTTGCCATCAAAGTATTCATTCTGAACGTCTATGACGATCAGCGCTGTTTTCTTGGGATCAAGAGCCATGAGTGCCTCCTCTTTATTCTCACTCGATACGTGTGAGCTGTAACGGAAGAGGGGCGGGAGAGTCAAGCGATAGACAAGCTTGACTTCTGACCCGGGTGGGATAGATGGAAGATTCTACCCTTTATGGAGGAATCCGTATGATTTATGAACTGCGTACCTACCAACTCGCCTTTGGCGGCCTACCTGAATACCTCGAAGTTGCCGAAACTATTATCCTACCCGGTGTAGCCGAACACGGGATCAAACCCGCTGGGTTCTGGTATAGCGAGGTCGGCCAGTTGAACGAAGTCGTCCACCTCTGGGCGTATAACGACCTGAATGAGCGGCAGGAAAAGTGGGCGAGCTGGGCCAAGGATCCGCGCCGGGCCGAGGTGGCCAAGCGGCTGCGTGGAGTGATCCTCAGTCAGAGTAATAAAATTCTGAGCCCGACGAAATTTTCTCCCATGCAATAAGCGCTCGCCCATTCGTCACTGTGAAGAAAATCAGCCTTGTTTTGTGGGTGCTCTTTGGCCTGAGTGCAGGCTGTGGCCCTGCACCTGCCCCTGAAATTCTCACGGGCGAAGGGATTGTCGAAAAGGTCGTGATCCCAGATCGACGTGTCATCGTCGCACACGAAGACATTCCAGGCTTCATGGATGCCATGACTATGAGCTTTGAAGTGAACAAACCCAGTCTGCTCCATAAGCTCAAGCCCGGCGACCATATCCGTTTTACCCTGGAACGGACAAAGCTGACCTTGTATCTGGTTGCTGTGGAGAAGATTGCAATACGAACAGCAGAGGGGCAGGGGAGTAGCGAATAGTGCCCAGGGGAGTTTTGTGTATTACTCAAACGTGTCGTCGTCTTTTTGGGGCCAAAAGAAACGCCATATCTTGACAGGAGCGTTTAACAGCGACAATGAAGCAGACTCGTCTTCTTTTTCAAGTTCCTGCTCATAGAGACGGTCCTCATACATCTGCTCCCAGGTTGTCCCGTAGTAGTCATCCTCTTCTTCAAAGTCATCAACTTGACTAGGAGATGTTGACCCCCACTTCCACGTCCCGAGGTTGTCCCCTGTATCGTCATAGTGTGAAGGCTGTGCCAGCAGGATGGGCGCATTGAGCGCCAGACTGAAACAGACAATGCTAAGGAGGACGACTCGCGCCATCCCTATTTTTTATCACAGTCTCTCACCCAGGCCAATGCAATCACTTGCGCCTCGGCTGAGATGTAACTGGCCGAGACATGGCTGCCTCCCCTATGCTACGAAGGGAATCACGGAAGGCGGATGTGAGCGGTGAGTTTCACATCGGTTCTTGTCTTTGGTTTTTTGCTCGGACTCAGGCACGCTTTTGAGGCAGACCACCTCGTTGCTGTCTCAACACTCGTTACGCCTAAGCGCTCTCTGTGGAAGAATATCCGTTTTGGCGTTACCTGGGGGCTTGGCCACTCAGTCACGCTCCTGGCCGTTGGCGGAGTTGTTCTTATCCTTCAGGTGAGCATTCCCCCCTTTCTGGAGCTTTCTCTGGAAGGCTTGGTCGGGGTCATGCTCGTTGGTTTAGGACTCATGACCCTACTCGACTGCCGGCGTCGGCGGATTCACCTCCACCAACATACCCATGGAGGAAACACTCACCTCCACTTTCATGCACATGTGGAGGGTCCGGAACACTTCCATCAACATGGAGGGGAAACGGGATGGAGACCTCTCCTCATCGGTATGGTCCATGGATTAGCCGGCAGCGCCGCCGTGCTCCTGCTGACAGTGGCAACGGCTCCATCTCCCGTGGAAAGCCTGCTCTATATCGGGTCTTTTGGCTGTGGATCCATACTGGGCATGGGGGCCGCTAGTCTTCTCCTTGGGGTCCTCTTTTCGCTCATGCAAAGACACCTCCAAGGGGCAAACCTGTCTCTCCGTATTGCGGCCGGTGCTACAAGCGTGGCATTAGGAATCTGGATTATTTATGAACTGAGCCTCTCCCACGCTCACGCTCTGGTTTGATATCTCTCTTGTTCCTGCTCAACTAAAGGGTATAGCCATTGAAAATTGGGGCAAAGCCTTGATGACCCTCGGGCCTGGTACACTATGAGTGAGTTTATAAAAATTGCCTACTTCGATGCGTTCTCTGGTATCAGCGGTGATATGGTCATCGGCGCGCTCCTTGACCTGGGTCTATCGCTTGATCTGCTGAAAGCCGAATTCTCCAAGCTCCAGCTCAGTGGTTACACGCTGCATCAGTCGGAGCGGGTTCAACATGGCATTCACGCGATCAAGTTCGATGTAGGAGTCAGTGCACAACAGCACGAACGCAGCTTTCGTTCCATCGCTGATATGCTCGACACAAGCCCGCTGAGTGGGACGGTAAAAACAACTGCGCTCAAGATTTTTACCCGACTCGCTGAAGCCGAGGCCCACGTTCACAACACCTCAGTTGAGGATATCCACTTTCATGAGGTCGGTGCGGTTGATTCGATTCTTGACATTGTTGGTGCCGCCATCGGCTTTGAGGCATTAGGAATACAGGCCATATACACGAGTCCACTCCCTATGGGAGGCGGATTCGTATCCTCCCGCCATGGCATACTGCCCGTGCCCGGTCCTGCCACTGCGGAGCTGCTAAAAGGACTGCCGGTTCGATTCGAGGACGGCCAGTCCGAACTGGTCACGCCTACTGGGGCGGCGATTCTTGCCGCGTTGGCCCAGCCGAGGCCCCCCTTGTTTTCCATTGCGCAGGTCGGCTATGGCGCGGGAGAACGTACCTTGTCTGATCGGCCCAATGTCTTACGAATCTGTCTCGGACACCCAGTCCCTGAGGTGCGCCGCGAACAACTACTCGTGCTGGAGACGAACATTGATGACCTCAATCCAGAGTGGTACGAGCATGTTATGGAGCAGCTCTTTGCTGCAGGTGCCCGGGATGTCTCTCTCTCTCCGATTCATATGAAGAAAAATCGACCGGGAATTTTTCTCTGGGTTTTATGCGACCCTCAAGACGAGGGCCAGCTTTCCGGTATTCTCTTTAACGAGACTTCGACGTTAGGCATCCGCTCCTATGCGGTCGATCGTCTGGCACTCCGGCGGGAGCAGAAAGAGGTGCAAACCAAGTACGGCAGGGTCAGAGTCAAAATTGCCCACCAGCCCAACGGACAGGTCAACTGTGCTCCAGAATATGATGACTGCAAACGCCTCGCCCAAGAAAAAAATATTGCGCTCAGGCGGGTGTATGAGGCGGCTCTACAGAATGTGCAGAGCGAGTACAGGCAGGACGAATCCCTTACGAAAGGAGATCGGCCAGAACCTCAGCAGGGTGAACGCGGGGATTGACGGAGGCGTACACGCGCTGGACCGTACCCTCCTCATCGATCAGGTAACTGATCCGATTGGCAAAGCCCGCGCCGACATCATTACACGCACCATACGCCAGCCCTATACTCCGAGTCGTGTCACACAGGAGCGCATACGGAAAGCTGAATCTTTTCGCAAAAGCGGCGTTTTCCTCAACCGTATCGAAGCTGATTCCCAAAACCTCAACATTTTGTGATTTGAAGGTTTCAATTTGGTCGCAGAACCCACGACCTTCAATCGTTCAGCCGGGAGTATCGGCTTTTGGATAAAACCATAAAAGGACCTTCTTACCACGTAAAGCCGACAGGGACAGCTCGTTGCCTTCATGCGTCTTGACCGTAAAATCCGGTGCGGTATCTCCTACTTGTAACATGATGCTTATTCTCCCCATGGTCAGGCCGAGCTCTTTTCAGTTAGAGCGCACTGAGCAGATTCCGCTGATTATATTCAATCTTTGCCCGCTCTTTTAAATATTTTGTGAACTCCTGATATGCCGCCGTTTTTTTCCTTTGGAGAAGCGATTGGCGCAGGTCATCCCGCTGCTCTTCGAGTTGCTCTGGGTCGGCAGGAATATATTCTTTCAGAACCGCAATAAAAGCATTGCCCCCCCAAATATGACTCTGAGAGGCGACAGGGGCGTCTGGTGTTAATCGAAAGGCCTCGGTTTTCAGGTCCGGCACAACGCCGATCTTTGGAATATAGCCGCCCCGACGGGCAAATGCCCCAGTCTCTTCTACTGTGAGTGCCTCTGCTTTTGCCAAACTGGCCAAATCCTTGGTCTCCTTGAGTTTTGTAAGGAGTTTGTCCGCTTTCTCCTGGGCTAAGCGTTCGGCTTGTTCGCTCCGGTACCGTTCTTCAGTCTCCTCTTGCACTACCGTAAATTCAGGAATCCGAGAGGGTACGCGTTCCGCAAGTGACACAAGGAACCAGGTATTCTCAACTTGAACGGGGTCGCTGATTTGTCCCGGGGACTGTCCGAAGGCCGTTTCAACGAGTTTTGGACGATGACCAAGACCTGGAATCGTCTCGTTCTGAGTCACAAGCGGGGTTTCCTCTGCCTCCAATCCCACGGATTCGGCAAACTGGAGGAGCGTCATACCATCTGCAATTTTATTCCGATCCTCCCGTGCCCGCTTCTCTGCAATAGTACGACTTTTCTGTTCCAGTAATTCTTCAGTGACCGTATCGACGACTTCTTCAAGCGGTCTGATGTGCTCAGGCTGGATTGCCTCAACCTTGATGATATGAAAGCCGAAGGTTGTTTCTACGAGGTCGCTCACTTGCCCAACATCCATACCGAAAGCGGCCTCTTCAAACGGCTTGACCATACGACCCCGACCAAAAAAACCGAGATCGCCGCCGTTGCTTGCCGTCCCCGTATCTTGTGAATATTCCTTGGCCAGAGCGGTAAAATCTTCTCCTGCACGCGCGCGTTCGAGGATCATTTGCGCCGTACTTCGCGTGTCCGCCCTCCTCTCATCTGAGGCACTATCAGCTATGGAGAAGAGAATATGACGGGCTTGGACCTGTTTCTCTTCCGTAAAGCGATCATCTTTATGGGTGTTGTAAAAATCGAGCACATCCTCTTCAGAGACCGAGACCTCTGTTTCAAAGTCTTCCGGTGAGTACGAGACATAATGCAGGCGGACACGCTCCGGTATCCGAAAAGACTCGGAGTTGTTGGTGTAGAATTCGCGTACTTGCTGCTCACTGATTGTGACCATGTCCACGAGATCGGCCGAGGCGATTTTAAGGAAGGCGAGATTCACTTGTTCTTGTTCAAAGCGAAATAATTCCTCCACCTCATAATCCGTAGCGCGGATCGACCCGTCCATGAATTTTTGGAATCGCTCGATGACGAGCCGGTCTCGTTGCTGCTCTTCGAACTCCTGAGGAGTCATCCGCAAATACCGTAATAGCCGACGGTAGCGATCTGGGCTGAAAGCGCCGAAGCTGTGAAAGGTAGGGGAGGTAGCGATCTCTTGGCGCACGTCTTCATCCGATGCACTGAAACCAATACGGCGCGCTTCTTTGGCCAACAACCTTGCGTCAACGAGCTGATCAAGCGTCTGTTGTCGCAGATTCATTTGCTGAGCGAGCTCTGGAGTAAAACGTTCTTTGTAGATTTCACGGTAGTTGGACTCGACGTTCCGATAGGCTCGCTGGAATTCCTGAAGGGTGATAGGCTCGTCGTCGACCGTTACGACTATTTGTACTTGTGAGTCGTCTCCAAAGCTCCCAATACCAAAGAATACAAAGACCAGGGCAATAACCAAAAAAAGCGCTTTGATCCATAGGGACCGAGCCCGTTGACGCATAAAGTCAAGCATATGGGTTGACCTCCTGTTTCACCATGCCATAGTTGATAGTTGAAGAAAAAGCAACTGTATTACAAGGACTTGTCCAGCTATCAAAATTCTGCTAGAAACCTTGTTCTATTAGGGCCGCTTTGAGAACGAAGGAAATAAAACATGGTTCTTAACGCGCTATGGGGAGCGCTGTCTGTTGACATGGCAGTTGACCTAGGCACGGCAAATACCCTGATCTATGTAAAGGGTCATGGGATAATGTGTAATGAGTCTTCCGTTGTTGCAGTACAACAGGAAGCGACTCGAGGGGCACGACGCGTTCTTGCGGTCGGCATTGAAGCAAAGCGGATGCTCGGCAGAACGCCCGGAAATATTGTCGCTATCCGACCGCTGAGGGACGGAGTGATTGCGGATTTCGAGACGACCCAGGCGATGCTGCGCTATTTTATTCGCAAGGTCCACAGCCGCCGTGCCCTGATGCGGCCACGTATTGTTATTTGTATACCCAATGGGAGTACGGCGGTAGAAAAGCGAGCTGTCAAGGAGTCTGCTGAGTCGGCAGGGGCACGTGAGGTCTATCTGATGGAGGAACCGATGGCGGCTGCTATCGGAGCGGGACTCCCGGTGACCGAACCTATTGGCAGCATGATTGTTGACATCGGTGGTGGGACGACGGAAGTCGCTGTTATTTCACTCGCGGGTATTGTGTTCTCGTGTTCGGTGCGGTCTGGTGGCGATAAAATGGATGAGGCGATCATTCAGTATGTCAAACGAAAATATAACCTCTTGATTGGTGAACGAACCGCCGAATTGATAAAAATCACTATAGGCTCAGCTCATCCTATAGAAGAAACGCTCACCATGGACATTAAAGGCCGCGATCTGATGACTGGGATACCAAAAACGGTGGAACTCTCGGCTGAAGAGATGCGTGAACCCTTAATTGAGCCCATTAATCAGATTATCGAGGCGGTACAAGTCGCTCTGGAACGAACACCGCCTGAGTTGGCCTCGGACATCGTTGAGAGCGGAATCGTGTTAGCGGGAGGCGGTGCCCTCCTGCGGAATCTCGATGTTCTGTTAAGTGCTGAAACCGGGCTACCGGTAGTCCAGGCTGAGGATCCTTTGACTGCGGTTGTGATGGGAGCGGGAAAAGCGCTCGAAGAACTCTCCTTTCTCAGAGAGGTTACGGTGCCTTGAGTGTGAAGCATGCTTGAGATCTTCTACAGATACCGTCTGCTCTTATCCTGCGGATTTTTTCTCTTTGTCTCGCTCCTGTTGGCGACAGTGAACGCCCGGTCTCCGTACCGAATCGATCCTGTTGGGGTGCTGTTTCTCGAAGTGATGAAACCCCTCCAAGTCGGAGCGACAATAGTGGTTCAAGGCACGGGAGCAGTCTTTGATCAATATCGCGACCTGCTCTCCGTCCATCAAACCAATGAAGTTCTCCGTACCCGGCTTGAAGCGCTTGAGCAGACGCAGGAACGGTTGTTCGAATTAGAGTTGGCGAATCAGCGTTTAGAGCTCCTGTTGGGTTTACGGGCGCAAAGCTCAGATACGTCAATTGCCGCCCGCGTTATTGGACGAAATCCTGGGACGTGGACACACACGGCCGTGCTAGACAAGGGGGAACGGAATGGAGTCCAGAAAGAAATGGCCGTGCTCACCCCAGCTGGTGTTGTCGGAAAAATTGTGTCTGTTAGCCCACATGCCGCCCACCTTCTCCTTATCTCTTCTGCCAATAGTGGAGTCGATGCCCTCGTTCAGCGTTCGCGTGTCTCCGGTATCGTATCCGGCTCCATTGCTGGGAACTGTCAATTGAAATATGTTCAGCAGGGTGGTGATGTTGTGGTTGGAGATGTGATCATCACCTCTGGACTGGACGGAATCTTTCCGAAAGGGCAGCAGATTGGGCGCGTGACGCGTGTTGCCACACGAGATGACGAGATATTCCAAGACATAGAGGTGACGCTCAGTGCCGAACTCGCAGAGATCGAAGAAGTCTTGGTGGTTGCCCCGGCTGTCGTCCGAGCAGGAGCCGAGCACTTCCGGAACGAATAGGCTCCAGACATTTGGACTACTGGGAGTCTGCGGAATTGGGGCGGTTCTTTTACAAACAACAGCTTTTCCTCATTTCCCCCTTGTTCCTGATCTGCTACTCATCCTGTGTGTCTATCTTGGTATTTACCATGGCGCCTTGGCTGGGGCGGCGAGCGCCTTTTTCTTGGGATACCTGCTGGATAGTTGTTCAGGAGTTCCGGCGGGAATGTGGACTCTCGCCATGAGTCTTGTTTTTACCGCAACAAAACTCCTGTCCCAAAGGCTGTGGGTTCAGAATCCCCTCTGTGTTCTCGGACTCGTCGCCGGTGCGGTGCTCTTGAAGGCCGTCACTTTTTTTGCACTGCTCGAATCCCACTGGACAGTCGCTCCCATTTGGTCTTTTCTCACACAATACGTGCTGTGGGATTTACTTCTGGCTCTCTTCCTGACCCCACTCATCTTTGCCCTCCTGACGACGGGGGAGCGCGCTATCGCCAGAGCATAAATGGACGAGCAGTCAGAGTTCTTTGCGTCTCAGGAAACACTGACCGCGTGCTATCGCCGCATCGGTGTCATCAGTCTCATCATCTTGTTTGTTTTTTGTGCTCTGGGCTTTCGTTTGTGGCAGCTTCAGATCGTTGAGGGCGATCGTTTCCGCACTCTGTCGGAAAAGAATCGTATTCGTCTGAATCGACTGCCGTCTATACGGGGGCTCATGCTTGATCGAACCGGACGTGTCGTCGTCGGGAATCACCCGTCGTTTGATGTCATTCTGGTCCCAGAGGACGCACAAGATCGTCTGACAACGCTCCATACTCTCGCGTCGTATTTGCCCGAGGCGGTCGATTTTTTAGAGGGGAAGGCTCCGCGGAATCCACTTCGGCCCGCATACGAAGGTATCTCTGTCGCCCGTGATATCTCTTGGGATACGCTGGCCATGATCGAATCCCACCAGTTAGACCTGCCTGGTGTCTCCGTTGAGGCGAGTCTCAAGCGTTTCTATGCTGCCGGGAACCTTGCTGCACACCTCGTCGGCTACATCGGTGAAGTGAATCAGTCTGAAATGGCGGAATACAAGAGATACCGGCAGGGCGACCTTATTGGTAAGGTCGGGTTAGAGAAGGCCTGGGAAGAAATTTTGCGTGGATATAATGGCGGACAACAGGTCGAAGTTGATGCCACGGGAAGAAAACTACGTGTTCTAGACGAAGTGAAGACCCAACCCGGGCACAATATACACCTCACGCTTGATCTTGAACTGCAAGAACAGGTCGAACAGGCTCTGGGAGAGGCAGAGGGAGCCGTTGTAGTCCTTGCCGTCGAGACTGGAGAAGTCCTGGCTCTGGCCAATCGTCCTACATTCGATCCGAATCTCTTTGCGCTCAGCATCAAGCCCAACGAATGGCGGACGCTCGTAGAGGATCCCCTACGCCCGCTGACCAATCGAGCTCTCCGGGGCCAATATCCTCCAGGCTCTACATTTAAGCCTTTTATGGCATTGGCAGCCCTGGAGGAAGGGATTATTACGCCTGAGACGCGGTTCAACTGTCAGGGAGGTCTGCCCTTTGGTGGGCGAACTTTCCACTGTTGGAAGCGGCCCGGACACGGCCGGGTGGATCTGAAACAAGCCCTCGCCCAGTCGTGTGACGTCTATTTTTACAAGGTTGGCCAACGTCTCGGGATACAGAAGATTGCGCAGGCCGCCCGTCGGTTTGGGTTAGGCCAAGACCTCGGTCTTGCCCTTGCTGCGTCACCAGGCTTGATCCCCGATGTCGAGTGGAAACGGCGTCGCTTCGACGCCCCCTGGTATGAGGGTGAGACGCTGTCCGTTGTGATCGGGCAAAGCTATGTCCTCGCAACTCCACTCCAAATGGCTGTTGCGACTGCGGCTCTCGCAAACGGAGGGGTCATCCATCGCCCCTTCTTCGTCACACAAGTGAGCAGCGTCGATGGAGAGTCCATTCAGACCTATTCTCCGGAGATCATGACGCAAACCAAAATCCCTGAAGAGTACCTCGGCATCGTTCGAGACGGTATGCGAGAGGTGGTTCATGGCGAACGGGGGACGGGAAAGAAAGCCTTCCTCCCCGATATTGAAGTCGCCGGTAAGACGGGAACCTCTCAGGTAGTGAGTCGCATAATCGGTAAAGAGGAAAAGGTCCCGCGTCACCACCGCGATCACGCCTGGTTTATCGCATTTGCGCCGGTACAGACCCCTAAAATCGCTGTAGCCTGTCTGATTGAGCACGCCGGTAAGGGAGGTGGAGCCGTTGCCGCGCCTGTTGTTCGTCAGGTTTTAGAGGCATATTTTCGTATCGTTGAACAACGGAAGCGAGAAAACGGTGGGATTCGACAGACGTCTGGTTGAGCATTTCGACTGGCTGTTGTTTTGTCTGACGGTCGGGCTGTTGGGTCTTGGCCTGCTCGGGCTCTACAGCGCAACCTATGACGGGTCACCGCAGGCGAATCCGCAGTTCATCCGGCAGCTCATCTGGGCTGCCGTGGGCTTTTGCGGGATGGGTCTTGCCTTTGCTATTGACTATCGTCGGCTCGAACAGTGGGCCTATATCCTGTACGGAGCGACGCTCGGGCTCCTCATTCTCGTGCCCCTTATAGGCTCTTTTGGCGGTGGCGCACGCCGCTGGCTCTATGTTGGCATGTTTTCACTCCAGCCGGCTGAATTCATGAAAATCGGCCTGCTCCTCGTGCTGGCTCGGTGGTATCACCGCGTCGCCCCTCCAGGGGGGTATGGTATCAGAGATCTTTTCGCTCCAGCCGTATTTTTTTCTGCTCCAGCGATCCTCATCCTCTGGCAGCCGAATCTCGGAACGACTGTCACGCTCGGACTCCTCTTTCTCACTCTGACCTTTACAGCGGGTCTGCGCTTGCGATCCCTGTCCGTTCTCGCCCTGGCCGGCGGGAGCGTTCTGCCCTTTATCTGGACCTATCTCAAACCCTACCAGCAGCAAAGAGTCTTGTCGTTCTTGTACCCGGATGTCGACCCGCTCGGTGCAGGCTATCATATGATTCAATCACAGGTGACGGTTGGGTCGGGGATGTTCTGGGGCAAAGGCTTCCTGTTGGGGACGCAGAATCGTCTCGATTTTCTGCCGGAAAAGCATACGGACTTTGTCTTCGCCGTCTTTGCTGAGGAGTGGGGATTTGTCGGAGCCCTCGGTTTGTTAGTCTTGTACTGCGCTCTGCTGGCACGTCTGCTCGTCATTGCCCTCCGGGCACGTGAACGGTTCGGTTTACTCCTCTCCGTTGGGGTCGCCGGGATTATATTTTGGCAGATCGTGATCAATACCGGGATGAACGTTGGCGCGCTGCCTGTCGTGGGGGTTCCCCTGCCTCTTTTAAGCTACGGGGGCTCTTCCTTGCTCACGACGCTGGTGGCGATCGGCCTAGCGCTCAATGTGAGCACTAGACGTCTGTTCTTTTGAATACTGTCCGACTGCCTTAGACAACGTCGTCAATAGCTTTCACGAGGTGGGCTTTAGGAACCGCCCCCACAATTTGCTGCTTGACTTCGCCACCCTTGAACAAGATGAGATTCGGAATGCCACGCACCCCGTACTGTGCCGGTGTCTGGGGGTTGTCGTCAACGTTCATTTTTACGATCTTGAGCTTGCCATCATATTCGCCGGCGAGTTCTTCAACAATTGGCGCAATAGCCCGACAGGGGCCGCACCACGGAGCCCAAAAATCGATCAGAACCGGGATATCCGCTTTCAGGACGTCGCCGTCAAAGCTGGAATCTGAAACCTGTTGAATATCAGCCATCGCTTGCCTCCTCACAAAAAAGCTTTTCCTCTCATAGCAGACACAAGCCGGTGAACCTATACCCTTGACACCTGACGGGAGGCAATTTACGGGAAAGAGCTATGTCCGTGTTGGTGACTGGTGCGTCTGGGTTTGTTGGTGGAGCGGTTGCTCGTGCACTCGTTCAGGCCGGCTCATGCGTCCGGGTCCTCCTGCGCCAGACGGCAAATACCGATTTGGTGAAAGATCTTCCGATAGATATCGTTACCGGCGACGTGCGGAATTATCACAGCGTCCTCCAGGCGATCCGTGGCTGTCACCAGGTCTACCATGTTGCCGCGCTCTATAAATTATGGGTCCGTCGTAAGCAAGACATGTATGACTGCAATGTCCTCGGCACGGAGAATATTTTACGAGCGGCACGTGAGGTGGGAGTGGAAAAAGTCGTGTACACGAGTTCCGTAGCGACGCTCGGCCTTCCGGGTGATGGTCATCAAGGAACGGAGGACACGCCCGTCAGCCTGTCTGATATGGTCGGGCATTACAAACGGAGTAAATTTCTAGCCGAACAAGTGGCACTGCAATACGCCCAAGACGGTTTGCCCGTTGTGATCGTGAATCCGAGTACCCCAGTTGGTGGGGGTGATATCAAGCCCACACCCACCGGAAAGTTGATTGTGGATTTTCTGAACGGCAATATGCCAGGCTATGTGGACACCGGGCTGAATGTGGTCGACGTTGAGGACGTTGCCCAGGGCCATCTTTTGGCCGCGACCCATGGGAAAATAGGAGAAAAATATATTCTCGGTAATGAAAACCTGACCCTCCGGCAGATTCTCCAACTCCTGGCTGACCTCACCGGCCGTCCGGCACCTCGCTTGAAGGTCCCGTACGCGCTTGCCTTAGGGGTTGCCTATGGTGATGCGGCACTCGCCCGTCTCATTCCCGGCCGTGAGCCTTTCGCCCCTCCGGTTGGAGTTCGACTGAGTAAGAAAAAAATGTTTTTCAGCCCGGCCAAGGCCATCCGTGAATTAGGACTCCCGCAAACTCCCGTACGTGAAGCCTTCCGCAAGGCCATTACATGGTTTCGCGCACACGGCTATGTGAAAGGGTAGGGGACGACGCCAGCCCTCTAGGAGTAAAGCTGTGGTCGTCTGTCTCGTATTCGGGGCGCTTGTTCTGCTCATCTGGGTCAGCATCGCGCTGCATCCGGCGCGTCCGTGGGATTTTCGTCCTGCTGGAGAGGATAGTGTCTCATCTCTCGAACCGTATCAATGGCCCTCCGTTCAGGTCTTGATCCCAGCCAGAAACGAAGCAGCGATATTGCTCGAGACGTTGCCCTCACTCCTGCATCAGGACTATCCAGGGCCGTTTTCAGTGAGCGTCATTGATGATCGCTCTCAAGACCAGACGGCGAGCGCTGCTGCTGCAATCGCTGAGCAATGCAAGACCAGGGACCGTCTGCGTGTTGTTTCAGGGGCAGCACTCCCATCAGGCTGGGTTGGCAAGGTATGGGCGCTCCAACAAGGGGCCGTAGCGTGTGGCTTTGAACAGGACTCGAATGAGGGACTTCCCGACTATCTCCTGCTGACCGATGCCGACATCTGGCACGCCCCCGATTCTCTCCGATGTTTAGTGACGGAAAGTGAAGCTGAGCAACTCGCGCTCAATAGCCGGATGGCACGGCTGCGCTGTGCGTCCTTTGCCGAGCGCCTACTCATCCCGCCGTTTGTCTTCTTTTTTATCCTGTTATATCCCTTGCGTTGGGTAAACGATCCCCGAAAAAAAACTGCCGCATCTGCTGGCGGATGTGTCCTGCTCTCCTCGCAGGCCCTCATCCGCATCGGTGGATTTCGGGCTTTGCGAGACCAACTTATAGACGATGTCACTCTTGGCCGGTTAGTGAAGGGGGTGGGACTGACGATCCGGCTCTCCCTGAGTCGGACTGACGTCAAAAGTCTGCGTATCTACGATACGGTAGACAGTATTTGGAGTATGGTCCGGCGGACTGCCTTTACCCAGCTCAAATATTCCTGGCTCCGACTCATCGGCACTGTTGTCGGTATGGCTGTCGCGTTCAGTCTCCCTCCTCTTTTTTTTCTTTGTGGCCTCGTGTTTTTCGGTCTTCATTTAATTGTTGATATCGGGGTTTCGGCACAGCTCGCCCTCCTTTTGATGCTCGAAGGAGGGATTGCCTGGGGGCTGATGACTACGGTGTATCTCCCTGGCGTTCGTTTTTTTGATTTACGCAGAGTCTGGGGATTCAGTTTGCCGTTGGCTGCAATACTCTATGAAGCGATGACGCTCGATTCGGCATTCCGCCACTTACGGAAAAAACGCGTTGACTGGCGTTAGGTCACGGAATGCGTTTGGACAAGGGATAGCATGACACAGCCTATTATTATCTTTACCGCGCTCGCCTGGGAAAGCGCGGCAGTGCGTTCGGTCTTACGTCAGGTCCGACGAGAAGGAGAGGGAGTCTGGCGCGGCTCAAGTGGGCAGCGTGACATCCTCATTGTTACCGGCGGGATAGGTCCGCGTCGGGCTCGTCAAACGGTTCAAGAATTTACCGATACACCACTTTCGGCTGTACTCTCTGTTGGGTGTGCTGGGGCATTGATTCCAGGGCTGACCACCGGCCAGCTCGTTCTGGCTCCGGCTGTGCGTATGTGTGCCAAAGAGCCGGAAGGACCGCTCGGTACCTTTGGAGTCGATACGCGCCTGCTCAGTGCCGCTCAGAACGCCGCCCAGCAGGTGGGTATCGAAACGAGGGAAGGCGGAATAGTCACGAGTTCTCGTGTCCTCTTTACCCAGCAAGAAAAAGAAGCGCGAGGACGAGAGACAGATTGTATTGCCGTTGAGATGGAAAGTGGCGTGCACGCTGCCTTTGCTGCGGAGCGTACACTCCCATTTTTAGTCCTACGCGTCATCCTCGATTCGGTTGATATGGTCATCCCGCCTATGAAAGGAGTCACAACCGCGGAGGGAAAAATCCGACTCTCCAAAGCCCTGGCCCATATCGCGACCCATCCGCAACATCTGCCGTTTTTCGTACGACTCCAGCAATGTCGGAAGCAAGCTGCCGAAACGATCTCGCGCTTATGCCGAAGCTTCTTTCCAAGGCTGGACGCGCTGGACCTGTCGAGCTGAAGGCGATTGTCCGATCGTTTATTGCTTCTGCCCTGAATTTTTTTCCGCTAACAATTTCTTTTGTAGCTCATAGGCTGGCCGGGCCTGTTCCCGTTCGCCGCGGACGAGATAAAACCGAACCGCTTGTCCGAGCGTCTCTATGGCTTTCTCTGGCTGCCCGGTTTTACTGTACGCCACGCCGAGTCCATCGTGTGCGGCAGGGTCTCGGGGATGCTGTTTAATGACCTCTTGGTATGCCTGAATGGCCTGCTGGTACTGCCCTTTTTCTGTGTAGGCCGCAGCCAGATGCGTATGGGCGGTACTCTTATCTGGATCGAGCCGAATCGATTCTTGATATTCCTGTATTGCTTGATCGAGCTGTCCTTGTCGTGCGAGTTCCTGGCCCAGTTCAAAATGGGCAGCGGCCGATGAACCATTAATGCTGAGCGCCTGTTGGAATGCCGCCTTGGCCTTGTCAAATTTCTGTTCTCGGCGAAACGCAATTCCTTCGTTTACATAATAGCCTTCAAGAAAACTCCTCGCCCCAGGATGGCTGGGGTTGAGTTGCAGGACCGTTGTGTAAGATTGAATGGCGTCCTCTATTGCGCCAACTTTTTCGCGTACAACGCCGAGACGGTAGTGTGCCTCCACATGGTTCGGATCGATTTCGGTGAGAATCCGATGGTATTCGGCCATGGCCTCGCCCCAGCGCATTTCGTTCTCAAATTTGCGGCCGCTGTCGATATAATCCTGAGGATTTGCGGCGAGTAGCCCAACCGCGCTAGCGCTTACGACGAGGGCCAATAGACCCGTATATATGCGTCTCACAATGCCTCCGATATGCCTTACTAGAGTACGAGTTTGGCTCACCATCCTTTATGGCTGGTATCAGAACGCTTTTCCCCCCTATGCGTCAAGACCGCTACGTGGAGGTCGGGGAAAGATATCTCCCCCTAGGCGCCGCGCGGTGGGTCGGCTACAATACCCCCTATGGGAACACTGCTCAATGAGACGGAGGAGGCGATGACTCCATGCGAGCATCTCATACATGCTGAAGAGCAGATGCGAGAGCTCCTATGTGTCATCAACGACCACCTCAAATTGTATGACCCAGACGAGGATACCTATAGCTCGCTCTTGTCCGTGGCCTACCATATGAATGAAGGGCTACGGGAACTCGGTTATTTACTTGATCAGGCCGAGGAGAATAGTTCCTCAGGAGTAGTCAAAGAAGTTGGCCACTAGTCCAGACCTCACCAAAAGAATCCACTCACACACTATGCAGTCTCCAGCAAAGCCATCGCGGAAACAGAAGCGCCTTTTAACGGCAAAAAACGGATTTGTCCTACACCTCTCCCCGCGGACCAAGCCAAAAGAACTGAAAATGGCAAAGTCTGCGGGTCCGCATCTGATTTATGGCATATCGTATGCCTATCCTATCCCTATGCCGGTGACGCTGAGTAATTAATGCGTGGCGGAGAACCGATCGAGCTCGTACTCTGAGCGAGGGTATGAATCTTGTAGGCCACGACTGGGTCTACCTACGCTTATTGGCGTTGCATTCAAGGGGTCGGCCAAGCCCTTGCCGGTAGAAGAAATCTGTCCTAGCGCCCTGGCCGAGGTCAACCGCGGGGCGCTGTGCAGCGCCCCGCCCGGTTTGATACCGGCCCGCCCCAGAGAGGCCCTCAGTTTCCCCGTATGCCACCCCTTGCCTCCCGTTCCCCACAACAGGCTCTCTACCTCGCTGGGCAAAGTCTACGAACAACCGCTGGTTGAACCACAATCCAGGCACTTATAGCACGAGCCATTCCGGATCATGATTGAGCCACAGTCCGCACAACTTGGGGCATCGGCTTGGGTCTGCCAAGTCGGGCGGGTATAGGCGGTGTCCACTGGTGTTTGTTGTATACGCTCATCAATAGCAGCGCGTGTGGTCTCTACGACGTGTTGAACCGGTGCGACAGGCTGTGGAGTGTGAGCCTCGGTCTGGAGAGCTTCGGACTCCATTTCGGCTAGTCCGACGTCTTGTTTCTGCTCGGTGGACAAGAAGCGGGTGCCCAGAAAACGAAAAATATAATCGGTTAAAGATTTCGCGAACGGAATATCGGGGTTCCGGGTGAAGCCCGACGGCTCAAATCGGACGTGGCTGAATTTAGAGACCAAGGCTTCGAGCGGCACGCCATACTGCAACGAGACCGAGGTCAGGGTGGCAATCGTGTCCATTAAGCCCGAGATCGTGCTGCCTTCTTTCGCCATACGGATGAACATTTCACCCGGCGTCCCATCCTCATAAAAGCCGATGTGAATATAGCCCTCGTGCCCAGCAATCTCGAACTTGTGACAAATTGCACTCCGGTCTTCTGGCAAATGCCTGCGAACCGGTTTGGGCTCAGCAGGAGTGGCGGTCTGGTTGGTTTGCTGCCCCGCTTGAGGAGACTGCTTCTGTGTTCCGAGCGGCTGAACCCGTTTGCAGCCATCCCGATAGATAGCGACGGCCTTCAGTCCGAGCTTCCACGCCTCGATGTAGGCGTGGGTGATGTCTTCGACGGTAGCATCATTAGGCATATTGATCGTTTTTGAGATGGCCCCAGAAATAAAGGGTTGGACCGCGCCCATCATGCGCAAATGGCCTAAATGATGAATTGTCCGACTCCCATTCGCCGGCTTAAACGCACAGTCAAACACGCTGAGGTGTTCGTCACGTAACTTTGGAGCTCCCTCGATCGTTTCATGCTCGTCGATATATTCAACAATGGACTGGATTTCCCTGCTGTCGTAGCCCAGGCGTTTGAGAGAGCGGGGAACCGTATTGTTCACAATCTTAAGCATGCCACCGCCGACCAGACGTTTGTATTTGACCAGGGCGATATCCGGTTCAACGCCCGTGGTGTCACAGTCCATCATGAAGGCGATGGTGCCAGTCGGGGCTAGTACGCTGGCTTGTGAGTTGCGATAGCCGACGGCCTGTCCCAACACTAAGGCTTCATCCCAGACCTTACGCGCATCCGACAGCAGATCGAGCGGAACGAGAGCAGGGTCAAGCTTATACGCATAGGAACGGTGCTGGTCGATCACTTTCAGCATGGGCTTGCTGTTTTCCGCATACCCAGAGAACGGTCCAATCTCTTCTGCCAGACGAGCCGACTGGAGATATGCTTGCCCCGTCATCAGGGCCGTGAGCGCTCCGGCATACTGCCGTCCGGCTTCTGAATCATAGGGCATGCCGAGGGACATGAGCAGGGCACCGAGGTTGGCATAGCCGAGACCGAGTTCACGAAACGCCCTGGCATTGGCGGTGATTTCCTCCGTCGGATAGCTTGAATTATCGACGACGATGTCCTGCGCCATGATGCTGATATCGACGGCATGCTTAAACGCGGCGGTATCAAAACTCCCATCGTCTTTGAGAAATTTGAGCAGATTGAGAGACGCCAAATTGCAAGCGCTGTCGTCGAGGTGCATATACTCCGAACAGGGGTTGGAGGCATTAATCCGACCGGTGTTCGGACAGGTATGCCAGTTGTTAATCGTGGTATCGAACTGCATGCCCGGATCGCCACAGTGGTGCGTCGCGGTGGCGATCATGTGCATGAGATCGCGCGCCTGATAGGATTCACAGGGATCGCCGGTCAGGACAAAATGGGTCTGCCACGCGGTGTTATTCACCACGGCCTGCATAAAGCCATCAGTCGCGCGGACGGAGTTGTTGGCATTCTGGAAGAAAATGGAGCTATACGCATCTCCGTCGATGGAGCCGTCATAGCCGGCTTCAATCAAGGTCCAGGCTTTTTTCTCCTCTTCCGCCTTACATTGAATAAACTCGACGATGTCTGGATGGTCGGCGTTGAGGACCACCATTTTCGCGGCCCGACGGGTTTTCCCGCCGGACTTAATGACCCCGGCAGAAGCATCGGCGGCTCGCATAAAAGAAACCGGTCCCGACGCTGTTCCTCCGCCACCGAGCTGTTCTTTTGCAGAGCGGATCGCAGACAGATTGACACCCGCGCCCGAGCCGCCCTTAAAGATCACTCCTTCCCTACGATACCAGTCCAGGATGGAGTCCATCGTGTCGTTGACCGACAGAATAAAACACGCCGAGCATTGGGGGTGGGGTTCAACGCCGACGTTGAACCAGACCGGACTATTAAAGGCCAATTTTTGCTGGACAAGCAAATGGGTCAGTTCGTCTGAAAAAGCCTGTGCGTCGTCTGCACTGGCAAAATAATTGCCCTGTTTCCCCCAGGTGGTAAGCGTGTTGACCACGCGCCCGATCATCCGGCGGACGCTGGACTCTCGCTGTGGGGTCCCGAGCGGACCACGAAAATACTTTGAAACTACGACGTTGGTCGCGAGCTGGGACCAGGATTTCGGGATATCTACATCGTGCTGTTCAAAAACGACCTCGCCGTTTTCGCCCGAGATCACGGCACTCCGCTTCTCCCATTCAACTGTATCGAACGGATCGACGTTCGACTGGGTGAAATGCCGCCGGACCGTCAGCCCCCCGCCTTTGCGCGCTGCTTGTGGTTTGGCTTGTTCTGCCACGTGGCCCTCATCTGCCTTGGCTGTTTCCTCCGCCCGCTCTTTCCTCCGCACCTTCGCTGCCATGGCCTCCTCCTCTCCCTCTCCAACAAAATATAATGAATAAGAAACTGACTTACATACTATATATTGTGTTGTCAAGTTCTTGAGACGCAAGACTTGGTAGGTTGCGAAAATCTCTTCTGTTTTCGGGGGTTTTGCTCTATCCTGGTGCAGAGATGGGCAGTCAAACGAAGAATTCGCACTGGAATTCCGTTGCCGGAGTCCTCCGTACCGTTTTCCTCGACAGTGCCGAGCCTGAAAAACTACGTGTGTATCGGGCCTGGGAAGCGTGGCCTGAGGTCGTCGGTTCGGCCAATGCAAAAAGGGCGCAGCCGACCAGGTTTCGGAACGGAAAACTCTTTGTGACAGTCTTTCATCCCGCCCTGATGCAAGAGTTGCAATTTGTGAAGGAACGTATCCGCCGCCGGCTGAACCGCCATATTGGGGCGGAGGTGATTACGCACATTTATTTTGGGCGGGGGCCAATACGACAGGAGGATGCCGTAACAACATCCCCTCCGCAACGGACACTGCCGCCGTTTCGTGATATCTCTATTCCGCCCATCGACAACCCTGAGGTCAGAGCCGCCTTTGAGTCACTCCTGACCGTCCGCCGTCACCGCCTGGGAAAGCCGTCTGAAGACGGCTAGAGGAAAGAACCCCACGGCAGTCCTCGTGTCACGTCGCCCCGGTACTGGTTTTCTTCTCGTTCCGTAATGCCTCGGTTGCCGCTGCCTCTAGCGTCCACGTGTCCGGGTCGATAACAACGCCATAATCTCGCGCGGCACTCGTCGGCGAAATATATCCATTCCTGACGTCATTGAGTACTTTTTCCGGATCGCGCTTGAGTGGATCTCCCCAGCCGCCGCCTCCGCCAGAACAGTTCACCAAAACCTCACCCGGGGCCATGGCCTCATAGACCATCCCCGTGATTTGCTCCCGGTCTGTTCCGGGGCGAAGAATTACGTGACAATTTTCTCCTGTCTGACCGCCCGCCATGCCCCAGGGACGGGTTTTCGTCTTTTTAATCAGCGTTAATGCCGACGCCTCAGACAAAAACCGATACTTTCGGCTCACACCCAGTCCGCCGGGATGTTCACCCGCACCGCCCGAGTCTTGACGCAAACCGTACTGTTCGATCAATAACGGCGCTTTCGTTTCCATGACTTCAATGGGAACGTTCTGGCAGCCCGGTTCTGTCAAATGCATGATGCCATGTTCCCCATCGCCGCCCGCATGGCCCCCAAAGCCGACCCCCTCGTTCGTGCTTTCAAGCCAGATTTTCCCCGTGCGCGGGTGGGTGCCGACCCCCATCATGGAACACAGGTCTCCCCCCGAGCAGGCGGGAACAATATCCGGAATGCCTTGGGCGAGCGCCTTGGTGACGACCTCGGTCGCCAGGATGCCCGGCCATAAGGTAAACGTGGCCGCCGGCGGGAGGGCATGCATCAGGCTGCCCGGCGGAGCCTCAACCCGCAGCGGACGGAAGTTGCCGTCGTTGGCCGGCGTATCCGGGGTCGTAATTGCCTTGAAGATGAGCGCCCCCACGCCCATGGTGAGTCCGATGGGAATATTCACCGGGCCTTTGACCGCGGCTGAAGAGCCGCTGAAGTCAACCAGCAACTCGTCTTCTGAGATAGTCACGGTTGCCTTTATCTTGAGCATGGTATCCTTATCAATTCCGTCATCATCTACCCAGTCCTCAGCCGACCAGCTGCCTTTGGGCAGGGCAGACAGGCGGGCCCGTGCCAGCCGCTCGCCGTGGTCAAGTATCCGGGCTGTTGCCTGGGTAAAGGTTTCAAGACCAAACTTCTTAACCAGTTCCTGGACTCGTCGTTCCCCCGTCCGACACGACGATATCTGGGCATTCATATCGCCCAGGACACGCTCGGGCATGCGGCAGTTAAAGCGGATGATATCTTCGAGTTCTTTATTCAATACTCCACGTTTATAGATTTTCGAGCACGGGAAAAATAAGCCCTCCTGGTGCATGTCCGTGGTATCGAGACAATAGCCGGCATCTTTCTGGTCCAGGTCCAACCAGTGGATTTTGACTGCGGTAAAACCGACCAATTGATCTTCATAGAAGATCGGCGATGAAGCCGTTACGTCAAGGGTATGGGTCGAACTCCAGAACGGATAATTGAGCAAAATCACGTCACCCGGATGAAGATTGTCTTCACCCAGAAACTCAACGATTTTTCTGAGCGCATAATCGTTCGCCCGCGTAAAAATCGCCAGCCCCGGCGCTTCAGCCAGTAAGCGGCAGTGACGGTCATACAGGCCTAATCCAAAATCCCGCACCTCGTACACAATCGTGTTATACGCCGTACGCATCAGGTTGCGGTTCATCTCACGGGCAGCGGACAGTAAGTAGTTGTGGATCACTTCAACCGTAATGGGATCGACCGTCTGCATAGCCTTCTCCTGTCCGTATCAGGGCAACTCTCCAATAGTCAGCACTAATTCCCCATACTCCCCAACCGCCATCGTATCACCGGTATGGAGGATAGTGGTTGACGTCGGCTCTTCGATGATGGCCGGACCGGCAATCCGATCCGCTCGGTGCAATTTGAGGCGGTCGTACACGGCGTAACCGACCTGGTGCTCGCGTTGAGTGAGGCCCGGTCGGTAGACCGGTCGCTCTCCCTTTCGCGCGGCCTCGACATTCTCCGTCCCTGAGGCGATCTTTGGCAGGCGCGGGCGCGGAAGCAGTCCGACCGCCCGCACCCGCAGCGTCACCAACTCAATGGGATCGTCCATGCTATGGCCGTACTGCATACGGTGAGATTCATTAAACGTGGTGGTCAGTCGGCTGAGGTCATCGGCAGTGATTTCATGACTGGGGAGCGTCACATTCACCGTGTGCTCCTGGCCGTGGTAGCGGAGCTCTGCCGAGCGAACCAAGCGCTGGTCGGCGAGGCTGAATCCGTCCTGTTCAAGGGCACGCGTTCCCTGTTGGGCCAAGAGGGCATAGGCCACGCGAATGGCGCCCAGGTCAGCCGCGTGGAGGTCGGTGACCAGGGTCTGCGAAAAATCGTGGACCACGTCGACCATCAGCATTCCCAGGGCGGAGAAATTTGCCGGGCCGGGCGGAATGATCACGCGCGGCAGCCCGAGTTCCCGCGCTACGCCGGCCGCCACAAAACCACCACCGCCGCCAAAAGCGAACAGGGCGAAATCTCCAGGGTGAAAGCCGCGCTCGATTGAGATCTCACGGATCGCGCCCGTAATTTTCGCCTCACTCATGCGCAGCATGCCGGTTGCCACTTGTGGCACGGAGAGGCCCAGCGGGGTGGCGAGCTGCTCCTGGAGCGCCAGGCGGGCCAACTGCGAATCGAGACCGATTTCACCTCCAAGAAAATTGGCCGGATCAAGATAGCCGGCCAGCAGGGCGGCGTCGGTGAAGGTCGGCTGCTGACCGCCCTTGGCATAGCAGGCCGGTCCCGGTACGGACCCGGCGCTGTGTGGTCCCATTTGCAGATGCCCACCCTCATCTACCCAGCCGATACTCCCGCCACCAGCTCCAATCGTCTTAATGTCGAGAATAGGGAGGGAGATCGGAAAATGCTCAAAGGCGGCATCGTTGTCAACTTGGGCGTAACCGTCAACAATGAGTGAGGCGTCCAGGCTCGTCCCGCCCATGTCCAGCGTGATCAGGTTCTGCGCTCCAACAAGTGAGCTCAGCGCGCTTGCGCCGATCACGCCGCCCGCCGGCCCGGACAGCACCAAATGCACTGGCTGTTCTTTGGCCGAGGCCACGGTCATGGCCCCGCCGCCCGAGCGCGTCAGCAGGAAATGACCGGCAAAGCCCCCGGCCCGTAACTCGCCGTCGAGTTGCTCCAAATAGCTGCGCATGATCGGCTTAATGCCGGCGTCAATCACGGTGGTACTGGTCCGCTCGTACTCCCGATATTCGCGGCTGAGTTGATGAGACAATGTCACGAAGAGGGCCGGGCACTCCTGCTGCAAGACGGCCTGCGCCGCCAACTCGTGTTGGGGGTTGGCGTAGCTATGCAGAAAACACACCGCCACCGCCTCGACTTCGTGTTCGCGCAGTTTGCGGGCCACCGCTCTGGCTTCCTGCTCGTCAAAGGCGGTCAGCACATTGCCCTGATAGTCCAGGCGCTCGGTCACCTCAAAGGCGAGAGAGCGGGGCACGAGTGGCCGGGGTTTCCGGTAGGTGAGGTCATACATGGGGTCGCGGGCCGTGCGGCCCAGTTCATACACATCGCGGAATCCCTTGGTGGTGAGAATGGCCACCCGGGCGGCCGTGCGGGTCAGCAAGGCATTGAGTCCCAGCGTTGTACCATGCACGAAATAGTCGATCGTACTGGGTATCGCGTCTGCTTTATGAAATCCTTGCAGGACACCGCTGGCCGGATTGTGGGGTGTGGTCTCGACCTTCTCCAGTCGCAGTTCCTGGGTTTCTTCGTTCAGGAGGATCACGTCCGTAAACGTGCCACCAACATCAACGGCAATACGCATAACAATTCCCGTCTACTTATCCCAAGTGCGAAGTTTCGCGTTACTGACGACTCCTGTTCGCCTTAGCTATACGATGAATCCGAGGCCGAGGAAAGCTGTCAGGTTCCGTGGCCTGGGGCGGTTTGCGCCACGGGATCTTGGGATAGGGAGAGATGGGTGAACGGCTGGGGAGGGAGTGAAAAGAACCTAAGAAAATATCTGACTATAGTCAAAAACTATTATTCCAGGGATTTTTTCTATCCATTTGCCTAAAATGGACATTTCCGACGGGGTGGCCTGTGTAAAATTCGTCACAGAGAGATAGGGGCAGTGGGAGCAATGCGCTGATATAAAAAGGGGGGATTGGTCAAGTAGGCTGACGATTAGAGGTTCTTACCTGATCGGGCCGTAAACAGATGTTCCTAGATGCAAAACTTCAGAATAATGTTGCGCTGGCCAATTGTATAATCTTATCGGCCTGCAATGAAGTCGAATATGATGGCCCCGAGAACACTTGCTGAGATGGCAGTTACATAAGAGAGCCCTAACATATACCACCGTCGCCTCTGCTTCTCGGTCAGCTTCTCCTTACGCTCTTCTGCAGCCTTCGAGAGTCGGACGAAGCTAGCGGGCCGATTGTCCGCGTTTGAACCGACCCATACACCAAACAAGACTGATAAAATAAGAGAAATGATAACGAACCAAGCAAGGGCGAAAAAAAACTTTGCCCAATCACCCCGCGCAGACTCCTCGACGAGATATTGAAGATGGGCTTGTACGCCTTCCATATTCGGAGACGAGTTATCAAGAATGGTCGCTGACTCTAGAAGCTTGGTGCTGAGGAAATTAGACGAAGCATGATACGCCCCTAAAAGGGAAATACCAAAGAAGATGGAGGCAGAGACGCTCCCTATCCAGCCACTGTACTCATACAAGAATTTTCTAACAGGATGTATATTCTTGAACAGGCTTTGTACATGTCCGGAGATGAGCGATTCAATATCGACACCCCATGTCCGCTCTGTGTAATTGATGGTGAGGGAAACCATCCCACTGTCAACGTACCGTACCGGAAGGGATATAGAAGGGTTACCGACTATATAAGCACGTCCAGATGCGTGGAACCCTAGACCTATTTCTTGTTTCTCCGGCACGGTTCTCCCTGGAAAATCAATGAGATATATCCATGAAAGCTCAACCGCTCTAGATACGATTGGCCGTACCTCAGCGTAACTCTTGAATTCATTAAGGGAGCCCAGGAGGATAGATGAACCATCATTATACATCACATTGACTGTGAACTGTATTAATGACGCTTTCTGCTGTCGTGTGACTCTTTGATCCACGAGATGGAAGGTGTTATCGATTTCATCCGGGCTTAAATCAAATGTTCCCTCGAATGACCTATCTATTCGTTGTACCTTGCCTAGTAGCCTCGCGATGAACTCACTGAAGCGATCCCGCTCCACAGGTAGAATCACGGCGTATTCAGGATTTGTGGATGGATTCGGTTGTTCCGACATTCTACCCTCCGAATAAATTGCTATTTAGATGGACCTATTTTTTGCTTATGAAGTTGCAGAGGATATATCCCAACTTTAAATATTTTGCATCCTAGGATGCTCGACTTATAGAAATCCGACGCCCCCATAACCTACACCGGTCTCAGACTGCCCACCGCTTTGACTTTGATCCGCACCGCATTGCCCGGCCTTCTATCGGCTAGTTTTCCTAGAGCAGATGAAGATACTGTGTAGTCGCCCGCTGGATATCGGATCACGTCCGGCATGACGGAATCCTCCTGCACGGCGAGAGCCGAGTGTGAAACGCTCTAGTCGAACGGGAGAAGGTCATTCCGGTCGTTCTGATTATTTTCCTCGCCGCCTTCAACCGGTGGTGACGCAGGGTCCTTCTTAAGCAGCAATTCAGCTTGCGTACCGCTGCCAGGCATATCAAACCCAAACCCCTCGACACTCCACAACTGAAATCTTCGCTGGCGCGGAGTCAAGAAGCCCACAATGGTTAACGGAGTTCCGGGGAGAGCCTGGGCTATTTCAGACAGCAGGTCCTCGGGGCCGACGATATCGAAATTGAGTTGCCACTTTTTCACAATTTTGAGTAACTGGCGGGGAGTGAGCCGTGGTAAGTCCACGGCTTCAATCGCGACGACGACAAACGGATACTGCTCGCCATAGCGTGCAATCCCCAAGGTAACGACATCGAGCTCAGGTCGCTGGCTGACTGCCGGCATGTACTGGAGGAATCCTTCCAGCCTGACCTGTATGGGGAAGCGCGAGCTCTCGTCATCTGCGCCCGGCCTTCCCGTCCCCAACCCTCCAACTCCAGTACCAACCCCGAAGGGATAGAGAGCAGTCGGGAAAAGCACGCATAAGGTGACAACGAAGATAACGAGAAGGGACGATTTCAGGACAGCGGCGTATATTTTCATCGTTGCTTTTCCTTCACCTCATACCGTCTTCAGACTGCCCACCGCTTTGACTTTGATCCGCACCGCATTGCCCGGCAAATAGGCTAGGGGGACTTCTTCGAGATCGAGTACCTCAACTCTATCCGGTGCGGCACCAGCGGCGACGGTGCGCTCAGAGGCCAAGGCTGTCGCCTGGTCCAGGGCTTCAGTCCGACTCAGATTTTCCAGCGAAAACACGCTGTCCACCGTCCCGCTGACCTGTGCAATCGCCACGCCAATCGCATTGGCAACTCCAGCTTGTTCTGGCCGGATAATCTCAGACACGCCTCGGAGCGCATCGGGAAACAAAATGTTGCCACCACCGACAGCAACAACCGGAACCGGGTCGGCCGAAAGTTTTACGCGATCAATATACTCTTCAAGTGTGTGTTGAATATAGTCCAGCCCCTTGTTGAGTGTTGTCTTGGGTAAAGCCTGGACTCGACCGGGATTGCCGAGCCGTATACGTCCGGCTGCTACGGCCAAGTCGGTCGCGGTAAGCTGAGAGCCGCCAAACACCCTGGCTTCCGTTTGGAGTCGATAGCCAACGCTGTCCGGTCCAACGCACACTGCCTCTTCCGGGTGAACCCGACTCCCGCCGCCCAAACCGATCGAAATCAGGTCCGGCATACGAAAATTGGTGGCCACACCGCCAATCTCGACGGCTAATTGAGATTCTCGCGGAAAGCCTTTGTGCAGCACGCCGATATCAGTCGTGGTCCCGCCAATGTCAACGACAATGGCGTCTCGCAACTGGCTTAACGCGGCAGCCCCACGGATGCTATTAGCCGGGCCTGAGGCAATCGTGAAGATGGGATACTGCACGGCATAGTCCAGAGACATTAGGCTGCCGTCATTTTGTCCCAAGAAAAGGGTCGCCGGGATGTTGAGCTGGCGAACGGCTTGTTCAAAGCCTTGCATCGCCCGCTGCGCCACGCGCATTAAGGCCGCATTCAGGACAGTGGCATTTTCGCGTTCCAGCAGGCTGATGCTGCCGATTTCACTTGACAGGCTGACGGGAATATCCGCGCCCAATTCCTCCTCTACGATCTCACGGACGCGCAACTCATGGGTGGCATTGACCGAAGAAAACACCCCGCTGACGGCAAGAGCGTGGACGTGTCCTTTGAACGCGCGGGCAGTCTGCCGCACTTCCTGTTCATCTAGCTCGGACAAGGGCTCACCGTTATATTCATGTCCGCCGTGAAGAATCGCATGCCGGACACCGACGACGCGCTTGAGATCCTGCGGCCAGGTCAGGAGAGGCTCAATCGCGCGGGTCGCTGGTGCCCCAAGGCGAATAACCCCGACCGTATTCAATTCCCGGCGAGTGACCACGGCATTAGTGCAATGCGTGGTGCCGAGCATGGCGTAGGCGATCGCGACCGGCGGGAGTTGAGAGGCGGTCAAGACGGCGTGCAGGGCTTGGACAATCCCGGTGGTGATATCCTCAGTGGTCGGCGTCTTGGTGCTGGCAATGACCCGGTCGGTGGCGTCAAGAATAACAGCATCGGTATGGGTGCCGCCCACATCGATGCCGAGCCGAAACGAGTGGTCTCGGCGGTGCGTCTGATCGGCCTGGTCTGTATGCTCAACTGAGGAGGGGGACATAGTCTATGTCGTAGCCAAAATAATGCGGACCCACTAGCGCCAACCCCTCAGGGGTGCGCCACTGAGCGTGACACGGAAAGGCTAACACGGCGATACGCAGGCCGTATCTGAGCGCCTCGGTGGTAATCGGCAGCCCGGTCTGTTCGTCAACCACGCTGAGCAGGTCCGGGACCGTGACCTCGGGCCGGTCGCCACGCCAGAAAACGAGATTTTCATTTTGGAAGGACAGCCGAAACGTTTGTCCGGCATCCGAGCCGGCTCCCGCGATCTTCAACTCGCCTCGCGCAAACCCGCCCTCAGTCCGGCGCTGAACGTCCGTAATCTTTCCCTGACACAACTGGCGACCGGCCAGCAGGCCGGTCAACGCCTGAATAGGTTTAGTTTGTTTGCTGGTACGGAGCGTTTGACCGATCCTGGCGGCGAGGCTGAGGGTGCCCGGAATCAGGGCGCGTTTCGCAACGCGGCCCTGCATGGCATACAGCGCAATACAGGCTGAACAGCCCATGGCGATGGTCGCCGTTCGGGCCAGCCGTTCGGTCCACTGATTATCAGGCGTTTGCAGTAACACCTTATTGCCTTTTTCGTCGGCTACGACCATCGGTGTCGCTGCGACCCCGTGTAGGGTAGGGGTGACCATTTGAAGCTCAGGAAACGCGCGTCCCATGCCGTCCGCGTCGAGCACGGGAATGTGCAGGGCCGCAGCCACCACAAGCGGTATCATGGAGTTAACGCCACCCGCCTCGATTGACGCGGTGGCGGCCGCCTGACATTGCAGATGACGCTCGATCATCTGGAACGCCTCGATCACTTCGTTCCCGCTCGGAATCTTCTCAACTAAAACCGTTGGCGCCCCCATCATTGCGGTGGGAATCACCCACTCCTCATCGGCGAGTTCATCAAGCGAAAGCAGCGCAATGGGGCCGTGTTGGGCAACGGCCTGTTGCGCCATGAGTCGACCCAGCGTCGGGTCGCCGCCACCGCCGGTCCCGAGAACGGCTGCTCCCACGGCGATATCCTGAATGGCCGGTGCGTCAAGCTGTAGCATGGTCTCAGAATCTCTCGATCCCGACGATAAGAAGACCGTCAGCGCATCCCATGGATCCCGTCCTACGGTTGGGCGCTGTGTCTGTCAACCAAAACGCCTCACCGGTCCTTATTTTTGTTTGCTCTGATATCTGAAACCTGTTAGCTGGAATATATGAAACCAGCACCATTCAAATATGCGTGTCCCGGCTCTGTTGACGAAGCCTTGGCCTTGCTTCAGGTGGGTGGTGATGAGGCCAAAGTACTGGCCGGTGGGCAGAGTTTTGTGCCGCTGCTCAACCTGCGCATGGCCTCGGTTGAGTCTATCGTAGACCTGAATCGCCTGGATGATCTCGCCTATATCAAGCGGGACAACGACACCCTGTGTATTGGCGCAATGACGCGGCATAGACAGATCGAAGTGTCCGATGAGGTTCGGGCCGCCCAGCCGTTACTGTGTCGGGCCGCGGCTGAGGTTGGTCACCTGGCGATACGAAACCGAGGAACTATTGGGGGCAGCCTGGTCCATGCCGATCCTGCCGCGGAATGGCCCTTAGTTGCTGCGGCCTTGGATGCTCAGTTCGTGCTGCGCTCTCAGGACAACTCCCGGACGATTGCGGCGCGTGAATTTTTTCTCGCTCCACTCATGACCGCGATTGAACCGCACGAAATTCTATGTGAGGTCCGTTTCCCGGTCGCTCCTGCGGGTGCGGTCTGGGGCTTCCAGGAGTTGTGCCGCCGGCCGGGTGATTTCGCCATCGTGGCCATTGCGTGTCAGTTGACGCTGGACGCCGGTGGAACGTGCTCGGCGGTGTCTTTGGCGATTGGGGGAGCACATTCCACGCCACTGTATGTCGCTGAAGTAGAACCGATCCTCATCGGTAGTCAGGGCGATGCCGCGGTGATGACTGCCGCTGCGGAAAAAGCCGCCGCCGCGGTCGATCCGTCAGGAGACGTCCACGGTTCTGCCGACTATCGACGCAGAATGGTCAAAGTACTGACCCAACGCGCATTGAAAGAAGCCTGGGACAAGGCGGCAAAGAGTGAACGTGTCCTTCAATAGACATGCAGATGCTGGACACGTTTACTCTTTGTAAACAAGGGGAAAGGATATGGCAGAAACGCAATTCGCCGAAAGTCAGACCATCCGTGTCCGTGTCAATGGCCAGGAATATGAACGGGAAGTTCCGGTGCGTCGACTCTTGGCCGACTTCATCCGTCACGACCTGGGTCTGACCGCAACCCACCTCGGCTGCGAACACGGCGTGTGCGGTGCTTGTACCATCATCATGGATGGCGAAAGCGTACGGTCATGCCTCTTGTTTGCCGTTCAAGCCGATGGGGCGGAACTCCGGACGCTTGAGGGGCTGGCCGACGGGGATGAGATGCATCCGCTGCAACAGGCCTTTTGGGACAACCATGCGCTCCAGTGTGGTTTCTGTACATCCGGGTTTCTCATGAGCGCGGTGGACCTCCTTAACAAGAACCCGCAGCCGAGCGAAGAAGAAATTCGGCACGGACTGTCCGGCAATTTATGCCGCTGTACCGGCTACGCGAACATTGTTAAAGCCGTTCAGGCTGTCGCGGAACAGTCCCAATCCTAGGACACAGGAATATGACAGCCTCCCAAGGCGGAAAAAGAGTAAACATGTCCTCCACTAGCGATGAGATGCTGGACACGTTGACTCTTTCCGGCAAGATGGTCGGCGCGCAGGTACGCCGGGTCGAAGACCCGCGCGTCTTGTTGGGCAAATCTCAGTACGTGGACGATCTCGACCTGCCCAATTCGGTCGCGCTCGCCTTTGTCCGCAGCCCGTATGCGCACGCACGGATTGTGTCTATTGACGCGGGTACGGCCCAGAATCACTCTGGCGTTCAGCTTGTTTTAACCGGAGCCGACATTGCCGAGGCCATCAAGCCGCTCCGGGTCGAATACGATCCAGCCAAGGCCCCCACGCATAAACCCTGCGACTGGCCCGTCCTGGCCCAAGACAAGGTCCGTTTTGTAGGCGAGGCCGTGGCGGTCGTAGTGGCCACCGATCGCTATGCGGCAGAAGACGCTGCTGGTTTGATCGATGTGGAGTACGAGCCGCTTGAGCCCGTGTCCGATGTCGAACAGGCACTCGCAGCAGACGCCCCGCTGGTGCATGAAGAGTGGGGCGATAACGTCATGCAAACGCTCCAGGCCGAGATTGGTGACGTGACCACAGCGTTCCAGACTGCTGATTGCGTTGTTTCGGAACGCCTCACCACCGGCCGTCATATGGCCTTGCCCATGGAGACGCGGGGCTGTGTGGCATCTTTTGAGCGTGCCACGGACACGCTGACGGTGTGGTCGTCCACGCAGGTGCCGCATGTCCTCCGCTCACATATTGCCCTGGTGCTGGACTTCCCCGAACATCATATCCGCGTGGTGGCCCCGGACGTTGGCGGCGGGTTCGGGCAAAAGGCACATCTCTTTCCCGAGGAGGCCGTGGCTGCCTACCTCGCGCACCGTCTCGGCCGCCCGGTCAAATGGATTGAAGACCGTCGCGAAAATCTGTCGGCCTCGCTCCACGCCAAACAACAAGTCGCCCAGGCCGAACTTGCCGTCCGACGGGACGGTACCATCCTTGGCATCAGAGGCCGGTTTGTCGGCGATGTGGGCGCATATTCCGAATATCCATGGGGGTCGGCGTTCGAAGCCGGACACGCCGCTTCCAGTATGCCCGGGCCGTATAAGACCCCGGCCTTCAGCTTCGAGGCCGTGTCGGTTGCCACCAACAAAACCACTATCGGGGTGTACCGCGGGGTGGGACTGCCTATTGGAGTGCTGGCTATGGAGCGGCTCATGGACCTGGCCGCCCATAAACTGGGCCTCGACCCGGCCGAGATACGGCTGCGGAATATGATCCGAAAAGAAGAACATCCGTATACCACCATTATCGGTGCGGAAGTCGAGAGCGGCAGCCATCGCGAATCCCTCCAGAAAGCGCTGGATATTCTGGGCTACCAGGAGTGCAGAGGCGAACAGCAGCGGGCCCGAGCCCAGGGCCGCTATATGGGTATCGGTATCGGCTGTTACCTGGAAGGCACGGCGCCGAGTTCGGCGGCCTTTGCCTCGATGGGCCTGCATCTAGGCGGCTATGAATCGGCAACCGTGCGGATGGATGTCGCAGGTAAGGTCACTGTGCTGGTCGGGACCCACTCCCACGGTCAGAGCCACGAAACAACCCTGGCCCAGGTTGCAGCCGACGAACTCGGTGTTCCGCTCGCCGATATCAGAATCATCGAGGGCGATACCAACGCTGTTCCCTACGGCATGGGCACCTGGGGCAGTCGAAGTGCCGTCACCGGCGGAGGCGCGATCTCCAAGGCGTCCGAAAAGCTGCGTAGCAAGATGTTGCGTATCGCCTCGCGTATGACCGAGGTGCCGGACGACGATCTGGAACTGGCCGCGGGGATGATCCGGCGCAAAGCGGATGCCACCCCGCTGCTGCCCATCAAGGAGTTTGCCTATCGCGTGCTGGTGCAGGCCGGCGATCTGCCACAGGATGAAGAGCCCGGTCTGGACGCCACGGCTCACTATGAACCGCCACCGTCCACCCACGCCAACGCGACCCATATCGCCTTGGCCGAAGTGGACAGCGACACCGGCAAGGTAACTCTGCTGCGCTATATTGTGGTTGAAGACTGCGGCACGATTATCAACCCCACCGTCGTCGATGGTCAGATTCAAGGCGGCGTGGCGCAGGGGATAGGCTCGGCGCTGTACGAACACGCCCTCTACGATGAGAACGGCCAGTTTCTGACCGGGACGTTGATGGACTATCTGATCCCCACCGCAGTTGATGTACCGCAGGTGGAAATCGGTCACATTGAAAGCCCATCTCCGCATACGCCCCACGGCATTAAAGGCGCGGGAGAGGGCGGGGCTATCGCTCCCCCGGCGGCGATAGCGAATGCGGTTGCCGATGCGCTGGCTCCATTTGAGGTGCGGGTGAATGCCATCCCCCTCACTCCGGAACGGGTGTTGGACTGGATTGAACAGCGCAAAGCCGCCGCCTGACATCGAACGACGGCAGCAGGTCTTCGACCGGAGGGTCATCCATGAGTCGTGAGAGAACCGGGAAAATGCTGGGGGCGCAGGTACGCCGGGTCGAAGACCCGCGCGTTTTACTAGGGAAAACCCAATACGTTGATGACCTCGTATTACCCGACATGCTGGCAGTCGCCTTTGTCCGCAGTCCTTACGCCCATGCCAAAATTGCGAATATCGATGTTCAGGCTGCGCTGACCAAGCCCGGTGTGGCATGTGTCCTGACCGGCAAGGACATTCTGGAAACGATCAAGCCGCTCCGAGTCGAATTTGATACGCAGAAAGTCCCTTTTCACAAATCATGTAACTGGCACGTCCTCACGCCTGACAAGGTCCGTTTTGTGGGTGATATGGTTGCGGCGGTTGTGGCGACGGATCGCTATACCGCCGAGGACGCCGCCGAGCTTGTCGAAGTCGACTATGAGCCACTTGAGGCCGTGGCCGATATGGAAAGTGCGTTGCTCGCGGATGCCCCCCTGGTCCACGAAGAGTGGGGCGACAATGTCATGGAACGGCTCGAAGCCCAGATTGGTGAGGTGGGCAAGGCGTTTCAAGAGGCCGACTGTGTGGTGTCCGAACGGTTTGTGACTGGTCGCCACATGGCCTCACCCATGGAAACACGGGGTTGTGTCGCCCAGTTTGATGTCGCAACAGAGTCGCTGACCGTCTGGTCCTCCACCCAAGTACCCCATACCCTGCGGGCCAGTCTGGCGACGCTGCTGGACCTGGCGGAGCACCGCATCCGGGTCATTTCTCCTGATGTGGGTGGAGGCTTTGGCCTCAAAGCCCACCCTTTTCCTGAAGAAGTGGTGGTGACCTATCTGGCCAGAGCTCTGCGCAAACCGGTCAAATGGATCGAAGACCGGCGTGAGCATTTGTCGGCCTCTCTCCAGGCTAAGCATCAGATTGTCAATGCGGAATTGGCTCTCAAGAGCGACGGTAGCGTGCTGGGCCTCAAGGCGCGTTTCCTGAGCGACGCGGGTGGCTATTCGTCCTATCCATGGAGTTCGGCTTTTGAGCCAAAACATGCGGCTGGGACTATAACGGGCCCCTATAAGATTCCGGCCTTTAGCTTCGAAACCTGTACGGTCGCGACCAACAAAGCCTCCATTGGAGTGTACCGGGGCGTGGGTATTCCGGTTGCGGCTCTGGCTATGGAGCGTCTTCTGGATATGGGTGCCCAAAAGCTCGGTCTTGACCCGGCAGAGATCCGGCTGCGGAATATGATCCCGCAGGACGAGCATCCGTATACGACCCTGATGGGTGCGGAGATCGAGAGCGGCAGCCATCAGGCCTCATTACAACAGGCGCTGGATATCCTCGGCTACGGCGATTTTCGGATTGAACAGCAGAAAGCCCGCAAGAACGGCCGTTATCTTGGGGCGGGGATCGGCTCGTATGTGGAAGGCACAGCCCACAACTCGGCCGTGTTTGATTCCTTTGGTGTCAAGATCGGTGGCTATGAGTCAGCGACGCTGCGCATTGATGAGTCGGGCAAGGTGACAGTCTTCGTTGGGACGCACTCGCACGGCCAGGGCCACCATACCATCTATGCCCAACTGATCGCGGACACGCTGGGCGTGGCGCTCGAAGACGTCGCGGTTGTCCAGGGTGATACACAGGCTACCCCGCGTGGCTGGGGGACCTGGGCCAGTCGGAGTGCGGTAACGGGTGGGGGGGCCGTGACTTCGGCGGCGCGAAAGCTACGTGATAAATTGCTGCGCATTGCGACGCGCCTGACCGAGGTGCCCGCAGACGACCTCGAACTTGCCCAGGGTGCCGTCCAACGCAAAACCGGTGGGGTACGCCTGCTTTCCATTCCTGAGTTGGCGCATCGAATTATCGCCCAGCCGACGAGCCTGCCTCCCGACGAAGAGCCGGGGCTGGACGTGACCGTTGCCTACGAACCGCCGCCGATCACGCACTCCAACGCGACCCATGTGGCCGCGGTTGAAGTCGATATTGAAACCGGTCAGGTTCAAATCTTGCGCTATATCGTGGTTGAAGACTGTGGCACAATTATCAATCCCATTATTGTGAATGGTCAGATTCAGGGCGGGGTAGCCCAGGGGATCGGTTCCGCGCTGTACGAGCAGGCTGTATACGATGACACTGGCCAATTCCTGACTGGGACATTTATGGACTATCTGATTCCCACAGCCGCGGATGTGCCCCAGGTAGAAATCGGACATATTGAAACACCGTCGCCGTATACATTGCACGGCATCAAGGGCATGGGTGAAGGTGGGGCGATTGCCCCGCCGGCGGCGATTGCCAACGCCGTGGCCGACGCGCTGTCACCCTTTGGCGTACGGGTCAACGAGGTTCCGCTGACTCCAGAACGCGTACTCAGCATGCTGGACCGGGCTCAAACGAATCCCAGTGCCGAATGAGGCTACTGATGAATACCAACCTGCGGCGCCCTATCACGGACAAAGAGATGCGGACCTACGAAGAGGATGGCGTTGTCTGGTTGCCGGGTATTCTCGATCCGGAGTGGGCTGATTACCTCGCCCGTGGCATTATTGAATTGGTCAAAAACCCTCAGGGACAGGCGGTGGATTTTACGAATCTTGGTCTGGCCGCCAATACGCCTGAAGCTGTTTCCGGTTTCCAGGCTCGTGACAAGTGGGCGGAAGGTCAGAACGAATGGGGCTCGCCCCGGCAATTAGCCGGTACAGTGCTGCTCGAAGACCGTATTCAGCCGGAAACGGACAAGCGGGGCCATTATCTCTCCATCACCGGCTCATGGCAGGTTAGCGATGCCCTGCGCGATGTGGCTATTCATTCCCCTCTGCCGGAAATCGCGGCCACGCTGATGCAATCGCAGAAAGTTTTTCTGTACGACGACCAAGTCCTGGTCAAACCGCCCCTCACCCTGGAGAAAACCTCGTGGCACCAGGACCTGGGCTATGACAACATCCAGGGCAGCCAGGTTTGCGGCGTGCGCGTTCCGGCGTATGCCGAGAGTGCGGACATGGGCCTGGTCCACTATCTGAAGGGTGTTCACAAGTCGGGCCAGATTTACAAGGTCAATTTTTTCATCAGCAATGCCCATGCGGACGATGATGACGGACTCGACGTTCCACGCATAGACGGACACGAAGACGATTTCGATATCGCCACCTTCGCGCCCCAGCCGGGGGATGTGGTGGTGCATCATCTAGCCAGTCTGCACGGGGCCGGGGGGAACCTCTCCCCAACGCGTACGCGCAGTGGAGTGACGGTGCGCTACGGCGGCGACGATGTCACCCATAGATTCCGTCGTCACGCCCCACCGCAAGACCTCAGCCTACTCTCCGACGGTACTCCCCTCGGACATGATGCAGCAAAGAACCCTCAGGTCTGGCCACGATAGAGGTCTGATCATGATCCATTCAAAGACCCTCGAATACGGCGGAACACCATGAGTGAAAGTAAAGGTCTCGTTTCTGATTACCAGGAGACAATTGCCAAGATCGGCAGCCACGGACCACGTCCGTTCGGTCTCGGACTGGCGCACGGCTCGATGTTTACGCTGGTCTACCGTCCGCCCGACCCGGACGACCAGGAGCCTCACGACCAGGACGAACTGTATATTCCCATGAACGGCAGCGGGACGCTCATCGTCGACGACGAACGCCACTCGTTCAAGACCGGCGATATGCTGTTTGTCCCGGCCCGGGCCGAGCATCGCTTTGAAGACTGCACTGACGGCCTGATGCTGTGGGCGATTTTTTACGGACCAAAGGGCGGGGAGTAGGATAACCCACCCCGGCCTGCGGCCACCCCTCCGAGGAGGGGAACTTTTTTATCCCCTCTCGGGAGGGAAAGAGGAAACGTGTCAGCATCTGCCTATCTGTTGAAGGACACGTTTCCTCTTTGTGCCGCGTGAGCGGCGGGGTGGGCTCCTTTTCGCATTACACGCCCAAGGCGGGAAGATGTCGATACTGTCCTTCAGCATCCTGTTTCTGCTTTCCGCCTGTGATTTGCCTGGCTCAATCGAATCCGCTCCACCAACCGCGTGTTCTCAAATCGGTGCGCAGTGTCAACTTCCGGACGGGCCGCTCGGTGTGTGTCAATCAGCTCCCTGCTCCGCCGGCCAGACTCCGCCCTGCTTTGTCTGCACCCCGCAGCACTAAACCCACTATTGTGATGGACGCATCATCCGTCCGAGAAACAGCATGGTTCCCATTCGTTTATCCCGAATGAGAAAGAGAAATGGTCGGTCCGCTCGGAATGTGGGAATTGGCGGATTCCTTGCAGACATCGCACGCATCACTCCGGCAGTTGCAGCAGCGGCCTCAGTCCCTTCCTCGTTGACATCCACATAGGCTTTATGAGCAACGTGTGAGATATAGAGCTTCCCCGCATCGGCTGCATCACTCATGCCAAGGAATCCGTTTGGCTCAAACGCCTTCGGCATGCCCATAGCAGAGAGCATCTGCTTGAGGGATATGTTTTCCTCCAGCTTGAATTTTGGAAGAAAGACATGCACCTCTTGTCGCCGCGCGGTATCCAGCCACTGAGCCAGTGTGTCGATTGTCAATGCTTCTTCAAGAGCCGGTAATCCGGTGTGTTTTTTCGGCAGGAGAATGACCATCTCGACATCTCCGCCGCGATATTCAAGTTTCAGAATCTGAAAACCGTCGGGATTGGGCGGGCTGTCGAATGAAGGCCGGTTCTCGCTCATCGCCGGGATATTCGGAGTCCCATCCGGTCCCAGCTCGACATAATGAGTGAATAAGGAACGCTGTGACATCAATGGGACCTTAATCGATGATCCGTCCAGGAGCGTAAAGTCTTCCGGTTGAGTCTTTCTCTCATCAAACTCATCTGCCCAATGACCTTTGAAGTAAATCGCGTTGGCGAGGACGAGCCGAGTGTCCGCATCGATTGTACCTGGCGCAAGAACGTTTTGAATTTTGTTTTTCGTCTGTTCTTCAACCCATTGATTGATCTGAAGCCGAGTCGGGTCCGCATTAAACATGAAGTCAACGAGGCGTGCCGCTGCGCCATACGCCTCGTTGAGGATAGCGAGAAATTGGGGACGAAAGGAGTAGGTTTGTTCCAGCCAGAGAGCATTGGCGATATTGATTTCATATGCTCGGTCTTCCCCTAAAAGAAGGCGTTTGAGCGTCGCCATCTCCCTATGAATGCTCGCCGTATCCCACGGGACGGATACGTCATCGGACCGTCTCGCCTTTTCGGGAAAGCGGAGGACGGTCCCCATTTGCAGGGCGGTATCGCCCCGCGCTCCTTCGGCGGTCATCGTCAGGGCGCTCACAATGGAGTAGGGCGAGAAGAAGAGGTTCTGTCCTGGGCTTTCTTTCGCGACTTGGGCGTACAAGTCCAGGGCGAAGTTGTTGTTCATGTGCGGGACAAACCGTAATGCGGGTCTTTTCACGGTGGGATGGAGGGAAGTAGAGGCCGGGGCATCAAGCTGTGCCTGGACGACGGCATGATATGGTCCGCCGCCCATAAGAATCGACAAGAAGAGAAGAACGGGTTTCATATTCCCTGACACCTGCCAGACTAGCGGGAGCCCATCAACCCCGCCTTGCTTGCATTCACCGGCATTATCCGGTGTGATGTGCGCCGCGATAATGTGAAGGGGTGAGTCAGGAGAGAGAACGTATGGGTCGCTACGATTATGATTTCTTTGTTTTAGGGGCTGGCTCCGGCGGCGTGCGGGCGAGTCGAATCGCGGCCTCGTATGGGGCCAAGACCGCGGTTGTTGAGGAACGCTATATGGGTGGAACCTGCGTCAACGTGGGCTGCATTCCGAAGAAACTCCTCGTGTACGCTTCAGAATTTCGGGACCATTTTGAGGATGCCGCCGGCTTTGGGTGGACGGTCGGAGAGCGAACCGTTGATTGGAAAAGACTGATTGAGAATAAAGACAAAGAAATCAACCGGCTGAACGGCATTTATCGCAATCTGCTCGAAGGCGCGGGCGCGGAAATCATTGAAGGCACCGCCCGCCTGATTGACGACCACACCATAGAGGTGGACGGCAAGCAGTACACCTCGGCGTATATTCTGGTTGCGACCGGAAGCTGGCCGACTTTTCCCCAGACTCCGGGCATTGAACATGCCATTACCTCAAATGAAGCTTTTTATCTGGATGCGCTGCCCAAACGCGTAATTATCGTGGGTGGCGGCTATATTGCGGTCGAGTTTGCGACCATTTTTCACGGCCTAGGGTCAGAGGTGACCGAACTCTATCGGGATGAGCTGTTTCTGCGTGGCTTTGATACCGATGTCAGGCAAGTCCTGGCTGATGAAATGCGTAAACGAGGAGTAGATTTGCGCTTTAACTCAGACGTGAGTGGTATCGAAAAAACACCGCACGGAATGAGAGCCACGCTGAACGACAAGAGCGAGCTTGAGGCCGATATCATCATGTACGCCACCGGCCGTTTACCCAACTCAAAAGGGCTTGGTCTTGAAACAGCCGGCGTTGAGACGGACGAGATCGGTGCAGTGTGTGTGGATGTCTATTCGCAAACAAATATCCCCCATATCTATGCTGTCGGAGATGTCACCGACAGGCTCAACCTGACGCCCATGGCTATTGCCGAAGGCCATGCCGTGGCGGAAACCCTGTTCAATAATAATCCTACCCGACCGGACCATATGAATGTGGCAACGGCAGTCTTCAGCCATCCGAACATCGGTACGGTAGGTCTGACGGAAGAGGAAGCGCGCCAGGAATACGACGCGATAGATATCTATAAATCCTCGTTCCGGGCCTTGAAGCACACGCTGAGCGGGCGGGATGAGAAGACCTTTATGAAGATTATTGTTGATCCCAAATCAGACCGGGTGATTGGCTGCCATATGACCGGCCCGGAGGCGGGAGAGATTATTCAGGGCCTGGCCGTCGCCATCAAATGCCAGGCTACCAAAGCGCAGTTCGATGCCACCATCGGCATCCATCCGACCTCGGCCGAAGAATTCGTCACCATGCGACAAAAGGCCGCCTGAGCCGAGGGAGGAGACTCCCGTCCCGAGTCTCTCCCCATAAGAGGGAAGGCTGCAGTTCTATCCCTCACCCAGAGGAAATATGGGCCAATTTTCCCTATGGAAAGTGTGAGAAGGTTGTCTTTTCTGATTGTGAGCAAGGTGCCCATTCGTACGCAATGGGAAGGGCTGCGCGCTTCAATTGATAAGTTGGAATCAGAAATCTTGAATACTGAATAAGAGGCGGCGCTTGAAATTACCAAACGCGCATCGGGCGCAGATCGAACGGGGGAAGATCACGGATTACCTGCTATCACTCGTCAATCCGCGTAGCAGAGCCAAGGCGGATTTTTTTCTGAGTTTCGGGTTCAGCAGAGATCGCCAGGAAGAGTTCGTGAAGGCATTGAAAGCTCATGCCGCATCTTATGAGGTCGCCCGAGTTGTAGAGACCGCATACGGTCCGCGCTACCATGTGGACGGCGCGCTAGAGACGCCGGACGGGCGCAATCCGGTCATAAGGACCGTCTGGCAAACCGACCTGGGAAGTACATATCCCAGATTCATTACAGCGTACCCGCGCAGGAGGTGAGAAGTGTTCAAGGAACATGAGCAGATCGTGCTTACCGCTGAGGTGCTTGGTGATGAGGGAGAAGCACTGAAACCGGGCGACGTGGGCACCCTCATCCACATCCACCCCGATAAAGAAGCCGCTGTGGTGGAGTTCCTATCGCTGGATGGCAGCACAGTGGCTCTCGCTACGGTGTTGCCTGCACAGATGCGGCCCGTGACGGGTGCTGACCTCACTCATGCCCGAACGGTTACGATGGCGGTCTAAGAACGAGTCGTGCGCGATCTCAAAGATTCCTCACGAGGCAATAACATGACTCGCCTGCTTGAAGAGGCTTTCGAGAGGGCCTCTGATGGAAAGTATGGCTTACCAGAGGCGGCGAACGCCGTACTGGTCGAAGAGTGATTCGTTCGAAATGAAAACGAGGTTGTGCGTCAGCGCCTGGGCGATGAGCATCCGGTCGAAGGGGGCTCGATGGAGACCCGGCAAAGCTCCGGCGCGACTGGCGTCATCCACTGTGATGGCAAGCTCGCCGAAACCCTGGTTTGCTATAGCTTCGGCAACGTCGGCGGCGATCAAGTCAGCGCCCGGGAGTTTGCCGAGCCGATGCTTGGTGGTGATTTCCCAGGCCGACGCTGCGCTTATCAACACTTCATTTGCCTCATCCGCAATCGCGCGGTGTACTGTCTCAGATAGACGCCTGCTGTCTGTCATCCACCAAAGAAAGGTATGAGTGTCCAACAGTGCTCGCACTGCTATTCACCTTCCCATGCTTTCAACTCTTCCTCCGGCAGCGGGTCGAAGAAACTGTCTGGAATGACAATCTTTCCCTTGAAAATATCGGGCTGTCGCTTGCCGCGCTTTTGGACGCTCACCAGTCGCGCCACCGGCTTGCCGTTGCGGGCAATGATGACCTCTTGGCCGTCCTCGACTTGCGCGAGCAGACGCGACAAATGGGTCTTCGCTTGATGGACATTTACCACTGGCATCGCTGGCTCCTTGACGTATGATTAGCTAAAGGTATGACTAATATAGATGTTGTGTCAAGCGGCCAAACTCAACCGTTCACCGCCTTTCGGCGTCGTATGAGAAGGAGGGGACAATGACTGACAAGCTTAACCGAGGCTGGCACTGTCCAGTTCCCAATGGTATGCCACGCCGTCGAGATCGGCTGGACGCCACTTGCGGTGCGCGAGCGCGGGATGCTGTTCCGCGCTGAGGTCGAGGAAGCCCTGGGGCGGTTCAACCTCTGGATGACCGCCGGCGCCGCGCTGCAGCCTGAGGTGGGAGGAACCCACCCCGCCGCTCCGCGGCACTCCTCCTGGGAGGGGATTTTCAGGGAAGAGAGGTTAGAGTATTTTATGGCCAGATAATACGGATTTCCTCGACCAACAGACCCACTGAATTTTTAAGGTCAATGAAGTTCGGCACATCACCCTGAATCTGTTCAATCTGCATCTCGTCCGACTGCCAGCCCTTTTCAAAGGCGGCCATGTCAGCCCAAGACAGCTCCGCGACGCCGTCAAAAGCGGGTGTCTCGGCTTCGTAGATTTCGGGAGCGACGTGGCATTGGACATAGCGTCTGAGCCCCGGCGTTCTGGGGACAATGGGGGCGTGGACATTACGCCAATGATCCTGAAACTCGGCAACGCTGAGCCCCGGTTTTCGTTTGAGCAGGAAAAGGGCTTTGACTCCGGGCGCGTCTTTGGCCAACTCGGGCCCTGGGACGACAGCATTTTCCCTGGTCATCAAAAACGACGGACCCTCGTCGGCAATGAAATTCGGCTCATCCGGGTAGGCTCCATTCATATAATCGGGGTTGGTACCCAGCCCCCGGCCAGTTTCCAGGTCGTCAAACCAGATCTCGGCCAGACCTTCGTATGGGCTGGTCGGGACTCCGGGGATGTCATCTGGCATGCGATGGCTCTGCACATAACGTCTCAGCGCTTTTATGCGGACGGCCAGGGGAGCATGAATATCACGCCAGTGGCGATGAAAATGCTCGCGACTGATATCCGGCTTCTTTGGTATCAGCGCAAATCCTTTGATCATTGGAGTACTCCTGTCGGGTGTTTAATCCTCGGCTTTATACAGCGTCGGTTTCGGCGCCACTCCCGAGGGTAGATCGTGCACAGGGACAAAGCGTGAGGCCTCGATAGCCTGAAAGCCGCTGGGATTGCCTTTATACTTTTCCACGGCAAACGCCACTTCCGTCATGCTGAGGGTCAGGTTGAAAAGGTTTTGCTCTTTGGTCGGCATAGCGTCCAGAGAGAACTGGTCCAGGTAATCCAATGCTTTTTCAAGGCGGGGCCGAACCGCGGCGTAAAATGCGCGTAGCTCTTCGGTCGTACTGGTGCGACGTTTTTTGGTGCGTTCTCGTTCGGTCGCCAGGCACCAGCCGGCCTGGGCCAATGGTTCCAGGTCGGCGAATTCCTGAGGCAGGAAAGGGTCGGCCATAGTCGGTCCTAATCGAACAGCGAGTCGCTGACGCCATCGCGTCTGGCGCGAATCTCCTGCTCGACCGCCCAGTATGAGTGCCGGACAAAGAGTTCTTCGTCTTGCAGGTAAATCTGCTCAATCGCCCCGGTCTCCAGGGCATCCTGGGTATGTTCATGTGTGGCGCCGTCTTCGAGCAGGGCATCCCGCAGGAGAATTTTATTGTATTCCTGCCCGAAGCGTTCGCTGGGGGTTGCGGCGCTTGGCATGTGAATCTTGAGTTCCCACAGCGCCTCGTTTTCCGAGACCGGCCAGAACTGATGGGTATGCCACACGCCGGGCAGAATGAGGATGTTGAGATTCGGAAAAATGTGGACAATATCAAAGCCCCAGTCGTCTGCGTTGGTGACATTGATGCCCTGACCGGTGGGCAGAACGAAATCATTGTCTCTGGAAGTGATGGCGGCCGATTTGCCGAGTGCCAGTCCCTCAACATCTTTGGGCTGAAAATACTTATTGCCCGGCCAGTTGCCGACGCGGTGGCGGTCGTACAGGTCCAGCTCATAGGCATGACCGTAGGGGTTGTCCGGGCGGGTAAAGACGTCCGGCCAGGAATAGCTGTGCAGATAGCGCACATGATAGATTTCGGACTGCGCGTCCAGCATCAGCTTCCAGTTGGCACGCTGATAGGACTGATAATGAAACTGGAGAGGAACGCGCTGAAACGGAAAGTCCTGCATGCGCTGGCCGGCTTCCCCCAGATACTCCTCTAGGGTCTCGGTCGGGTGGGGGTCGAGATTGACGAAGATAAAGCCCTCCCACACGGCGGTATGCACCGGAATAAGATTGGCTTGGCCCTCAAGATTCTCGTAAAAGCGCTCACCGTCGGGCACGTCTTTGAGGGTGCCTTCGGCGTCGTAGACCCAACCATGAAACTTGCAGCTCAAATAGCACGAGCTTGACCCTTGATAGTCCCAGACCAATTTATTGCCCCGATGACGGCAAACGTTGTAGAAACCTCGAACAATATTGTCTTTGCCCCGAATGAGAACGTTGCGTTGCGTAAGACATTTCTCGGCGACCAACCTGTATCGAACAGAAATGCTCGCCCGTCTACTTCGACCCACGCTGCAAAGCTCCATTCCCCCTGTGTTGTAGCAACGGAATTTTCATGCCTATGCATATCTCCGACATTAGTCGCCAGTATAGTAACGCTAACATGAGAGTCGACAGGTTTTGCTGCCTCGACTGTGTTGATCCAGAGACTGAGGAGTAGACCCACGAAGGAACACAAAACCAAATAGGAGCATGGATGAAAATGTATGACCGTCTTCATTATTATTTTCTCATCTGAGCATTATTCAAACAGACCTTCAAACCAGGGCAGAACATATGTCTCGTTAATCGAATAGGTATAGGCGTGGCCCCATTCGGGCAGCTCGGTAAATGTTACTTCTTTCAGACCGTTTTCGACAAGCGTGGCATGTGCCAGGCGAGCGACTGCCACCGGAAAAATAAAATCCTGGCCGCCATGGATAATCAGAAAGGGCAGGGTGGTGGCCTTCTGCATATCCAGCCAGGGAGGGAGGACCCCGGCGACAGGAGCAATCGCCCCGAAGAGATGGGGGCGACTGGCGCCCAAGGCATACGAGAACGTACCGCCGTCCGACAAACCGGTGGCAAGAATCCGGTCGGGATCAATGGTGTAGCGTTGGCGCACGGCCATGAGCGTGGAGGTCACGGACACGACGTCCCGCTCCGGCTTCTCAATCGCCCAGGTCGGACCGAGCGATTTGGGCGCGAGTACGATATAGCCTTTGCTCTTGGCCGGCCGCAGCCAGGTCAGTAAGTATTCGTCGTTTGCGCCACCCCCGCCGTGCAAGGCGATAATCAGCGGCCAGTGTTGTTGTGGGTCGTACTGCTCCGGCACATAGAGGGAGTAGGCTCCGTGATTGCTTGACGACGGATGGTGGGAAATACCGACCTGATGTTGCTGGGCAGGGACGCGCTTTTCCAGTTTGGAGAGGTGGGCAACCGCCTCCGGCAGAACCCAGTAGGGGTGCAGTGTCGGTGTGTGCAGACGAATTTCGTACAAAAGATAGCGCGCCTGAGTGAAGGCTGCGCGGCTCTGCATAAACGCCCCGATAAAACCGGCCTGATCGCTCCGTACAAAAATTCCGCAGGCCGTATCCAACAATCCGACGGCCTCAAGCCAGGTCTGGTGGAATTCCTGTCGCTCTGGCGGTGGCTTAAGTCCGTTCAATTCAGACCGGAGGCGAACAAACATTTCGCCAACCGTTTGGCTGAGGTCGGTCTGGAGTTGCGTGAATTTTGCCGGGTGGAGCTGTTCCTGGACATGCTCAAAGGCCTGCAGGAAGCGGAGTACATCTCTCTCCTGACGCGCAATGACGGACTGGTAGTCATCTTGTACCGGCTCTGCTGCTATTGGCAGCGGCATGAATATGACACAGGGGCAGACGAGCAGGCAGGAGAGGAGGGTGGTCAGCCGAGGGTGAAGCATCTTCAGTTTCGGGGGCCTGCGGTATGATGAAGCTGCCCCTAATGCTTGGCTTTTTTCTTCTTTTTCTGTTTTCGTTTGGCCGGGGTGAGGAGAGAAACGTAGCTGATCCCGTCTCTGTTATCGGCCGTGACCGGCAGGTCGGCGGCTTTCCAACCGGCATGACCAGCTTCCATTAAGTGTATGTTTTCATAGCCGGCGGCAGCGAGTCGCTCGACCGCCTGCTTTGCCCGCGGGCCTTTCTCACAACCGACAATCAACGGAGTCTCTTTAGGGCACACCTCTTCCATGACCAGATCAAAGCTTTCGTTCTGGAAGACTGCCTTCGTGGTTGGATGAAAGAAGACAATCGGGACGTTGATGATTTTGCCTTTTGGATGACCGGTGGCGAATTCGGCCACCGTGCGGACATCAACATACGTCGTAGCGTCGTCGTTCTTCAGGCGCTCAAACGCTTCTTGGGGGGTGAGAGTCGTGCTACTCATGAACGGGACTCCTGTGGAGTCGGAAATTCCGGTGGGTCGAATTCCCGCACAAAGGGCGGGATTATGCGGCAGCGTTCTCGGCCGGCCGCCGGCAGTGCGCCGGTCAGGATGTACTCGATCTCGCCGTCTGTTTCTCCACCGCTCTCACTGGTGCTGACCTCCTCAAGATGGTGATGCGCAAATCTCCCAGTGGGGGAGAGGGCGAAGACACATTCCAACACCTTTCGGGCCGGCAGGCGGCCCAGCGTGGGGTGAATCAGGGTCTCACGCTTTTTCATGCTGCTTCCTTCCAGGATGGACTCTCCAGCGCGTGCTGGTCGTATTTATTTACGGGGTTTTGGCTTGACAGGCAAACCGCATCCGGCATAGCATACGGCCTTAATTAAGGAGGGCGCGTATCCCTATGCAGGAAACCAGACAAAAAGAACTCGTCAACGGGGAGGTATGGTACTCGCCCGGAGACGATGTCCCCAACGTCCCAACCAAGCTCTTTGCGCTCCAAAACTTGTGTACTGACTGCAAAATGTGCGAGGTGGCGTGCTCGCTGATCCACTCACCGGAAGGCGAGCTGAACCCGGTCTGGACACGCATTAAAATCGACCATGCGCCCCAGGTCTCGCGCGTCTCAAAGGACGGCTTCGGGTTTATGCCGGCCATCTGTCATCACTGCGCCAATCCGCCCCCGTGTGCTGAAGTCTGTCCGACGGATGCGTTCTATTATGATCCCAAGACCCAGGCGGCGGTGATTGACCAGGACAAGTGCATTCAGTGCATGGAATGCGTTCCCGGTTGTCCGTTTGACACAGTCTTTGTTGCGCCGACCGGTGAGCTGCTCAAATGTGACTTGTGCGGCGGGGACCCGGCCTGTGTAAAAGCCTGTTCCACGCGACCCGAGATGCTCAACGCGGGCAAACAATACTCCCGCATGCCGGTTCTCTTTTATGAAGAGAAGGCGGCCTTCGGTCAAATTTTACGCCAAAAGCCCGAAGCGAAAGATGAAGTCGGGATCATGCAGGCCATGTTGTCAAAAGGAAAAGTGAGCAGTGCGGCGTAAGCCGAATGGCGTTATCGCAATTGGAGTGGAGCACAGGACGGAAGACAAAAGGAGTCAGCATCATGGAAAGTGGCTTATTACGAGTCGATCTCACAACAGGGGAAATTAAACGCGAAATACTCCCGCATTCCATGTTTGAACGCTGGGTCGGCGGCTCGGGGATTAACGATTGGCTTTTGTGGGAGCATTTTCTGAAGCATGACATCATGTGCGATGCGCGGAGCCCGGAAAATGTCCTTATCTTTGGTGTGGGTCCACTGGCCGGTGTCGGGTCGGGTATTGGGGTGAAAGGCCGGCTGACGTTCAAAAGCCCATGTTATGGGTCTTTCGGTGATTCGACCGGTGGGGGTAAATTTCCTTACGTCGTGCGCTTCAGCGGCTATGACTATATCGTGGTGACCGGGAAAGCGCCCAAGCCGGTGTATATCCATATTTGTAACGGAGAAGTCACCATCTGCGACGCGACCCACTTATGGGGGAAAGACAGTGCGGAAACGCATCAGATGCTCAGAAAAGAGCTAGGCGACTATCCCTCTGAAGCCTACACCCTGTCTATTGGTCAGGCGGGTGAAAACCAGGTTGGCATTGCTGGTGTGATTGCTGATGGCTGGCGGATTCACGCGCGCTGTGGTGGTGGCGGAGTCATGGGTTCAAAGAATCTCAAGGCCATTGTGACCCAAGGTACTCAGGGCATTAAGATTGATGACCCATCTAGTCTGCTCGAATGGTCGGATGGATTTCGCCAAAAGCTCGACGCCAACGAAGCCGCCTATGGCTTTAAGCGCCGTGGCACCCTGGGTGCTGTCGAGATGTACCAAAAGATTGGCGGCAATTTTTGGCGTAATAACCAAGGGGCGATGTTTCGTGGTGAGGAAGTGCGCTCCGACAACTGGGTCAAGAAATATCATAAGTACTCGGAAGTCTGCTCCTCGGACTGTTATATTGCCTGCGATGGCCGTTATAAGATCGAAGGGCACGAATCCGACGCAGCTCAAAAGTATGTCGGCGAGTCTTTTCGCCACCCGGAATATCTGACGACGGGGAGTAGCGCAGGCGCCCTGGATGTCCGGGATTGGGCCGAGGTCGCCCACTGGGGCAAGATCACCAACGACTACGGCATCGACAATCAAGATTTGTCCTGCTCGATTAGTTTCCTCATGGAGCTCAAACAGCGTGAGATTATTTCCGATCGTGACGTGGAAGAGCTCTTTGGCAGACCCCAAAGTCTGGAATGGGGCAAGATGGAAGACATCGAAGCCTTGGTTGAAGATGTCGTCTACCAGAGAAATCCTTTTGGCTGGCTGTTCCGGGATGGGGCCTATCATGGCGCCCTGCGCTACTCGGAACAACAAGGCCAGAATTTTATGAAGTATGCCATGTATGGCAAGGGCGGGGCGAGTTTCACCGAAGAGATGCGACCCTTTCCCACCTGGATGAACAACATGGCCGTGGCTTCGCGCGGGGCCGACCACCTCAAAGGCATTGGCCTGATCGAGAAATTCCAACGCAGAGACTTGTCGAAGGTCTATTTCAACGGCAGGACCGAAGCCGGAGACCCGACGATTCCGGATCTCAAGGGAGCGAGTACCGCCCTCATTGAGAATCAGGTTGCCCTCATTAATTCGTACGGTGTGTGCATGTTCCACTGGATGCTTGATCCCCTCGGATATGCACCTGAGAGTTATTACGGCGAGGTGTATACGGCAGTGACCGGTATTGATCGGACCAAAGAGGAGCGAATGCTTGATGGGGAGCGCATTTGCAATCTCGAAAAGGCCTTCAACTCCCGCCTCGGCATGCGGCGTGAGCACGATACGATCTGCGAGCGCTGGATGCATGAACCGTGTCCCGAAGGACCCAACAAAGGCCGTGTGGCCGGCGACATGTTTGAGCAGGTGCTTGAGGAATATTATGAGTGGCGTGGTTGGGACAAGGAAACCGGACTCCAAACACGTCAAAAGATGGAGGAATTGGGATTGGAAGATGTCGCCGATGTGCTGGCTGCGGACAACGCCATGGCTGGCGAACGTCGCGCCGACCGCGCGGTCCACGTGGATGTAAAGATCGCGGATGACCCCGGCATTCCGGACTGATTGAAAAGAGGACACGTTTACTCTTTTGTGGAAAGGAACAGGACGTGATTACGGTTCAGGCAGAGTATACCGCTCGTTTTAAGGAAATTACACAAACCACGAGTGAGACCATTCAGCTCGAACAGGCCAATATGGCAGAGTTGGCGCAGATGCTGACCACCAAATACGGGCCGCAAATGCAGGCGCTGCTGATTGATCCCAATACGCAGGACCTGAATACGAACGGAACGCTGTTCATTGACTCCAGTGGACGTCGACTCTTTATCGACGATACCCTGGCGGATGGGGAAACCGTCTCCTTTATGGTCGGTATTGCCGGAGGCTAGACGACTCCTGAGGATCAGACCCGTGATTGAGGATGAATAGGGGCGCAGCATGCTGCGCCCCTACGTTTCTGTGCGACCTGTCAAGAAAAATAAAAGCATATGTCCGAATCTATCCCTGAAATCGATTGTGACGTCGTGGTTATCGGGGGCGGTATTGCCGGTCTTTCAGCAGCTATTAGCGCGCTGAACGAAGGTGCTGAAGTCATCCTGCTCGAAAAGGCTCCCAAGCTGCAACGGGGTGGGAACTCCGCCATTGCCGATGCCCAAATCCGCTATCCTCACGAACCGGATGAGTACTGTCCCACCCGACAGACCAAAGAGGATTTCTTTGACGCTTTTATGCAGGTTTCGCGTGGACGGGCGAACAAAGAGTTGGTGCAGGTCGTGGTGGATAACGCGGCCGACGTCGTCGATTGGCTGACCGGGATGGGGATCGAATGGGAAAAGGGCTATCCCAACGTCGCAGGCTATCGACGCCAGCCCGTGGGCGGCGGCTGGCAACTAGTTGATACTCTCTATAAGCATCTGGAACGGGGTGGGGTACATGTTGCGTATGAGACTGCGGCGGAAACACTCCTTACCAACCGGAGTGGCCGTGTGGTTGGTGTGCGTGCGCTCGAACCCGAGGGCTATACCGATATTAAAGCTCGTGGCGGGGTCGTTGTTGCCTGCGGCGGTTTCGAGGCCAACCCGGAAATGCGGGTCCGATATTTAGGCCGGCATATGGATGGGCTCATTCTACGCGGCAGCCGCTACAACACTGGCGATGGGCTGCGGATGGCCCTGGCAATCGGGGCGATGCCGGCCGGCCAATGGGGAGATTTCCACTCTGCCGTACTTGATGCGCGTTCCACGCCCTTTGAGTGTGGAGTAACGGCAATCTACATCTTTCAACTTGGCCTCTTCATTGATGAAGATGGCGAGCGCTTTCTCGATGAAGGGGAAGACTTCCGCGATCAGACCTATGTGAAATTCAGTAAGGCTATTATGGCGCATAAAAACGGGGTGGCCTTTAACGTCTTTGACAACAAACCGCGGGCTGAAGACCCGGAAGCCTGGAATCGGGCGATCCGGACGGACGAGGAGGCGTTTGAAGCACCGAGTATTCAGGAGTTAGCCGCCCGCATCGAGGTGCCAGCCGACCGACTGGAGCGCACCACTGAGGAATACAACGCCGCCTGCCAAGCCGGGACGTTTGATCCGCTCACACTCGACGGCCTGGCGACGCAGGGCTTGGTCGTTAACAAGACCAACTGGGCCCGTCCGCTCGACACGCCGCCCTATCTAGCCTATCCCGTGACTGGGGGCATTACTTTCACCTTCGGCGGCCTCAAATCCAACCCGCAAGCCGAAGTCATCCACTCTACGGGCCGCGCCATCCCCGGCCTGTACGTCGCCGGCGAGCCTATGGGCGAGCTGTATTACTACAACTATATGGGCGCAACCTCGGTTTTACGCGGTGCCGTGTTTGGGCGCGTTGCGGGACGGGAAGCCGCTCGACAGGCTTACTGATAATCTCCGCTCGGATCAAATCCGGCGTCTTTGGCTAATACGCCCTTACCCGGAACATAATTCACCTCGACCCGGATGCCGTCCGGGTCCTCAAATAAGACCGAGTAGTAGCCCGGTGCCCACGGGCCTTCCTGGGGCGGGGTGACGATGGTCGCGTTGAGTTCTTTCAACAGGTCATAGACCTGATCGACATCCTGCGTGGAACGGGCGCGAAAACAGAAATGGTGCAGCCCGGTGCGTGTTTGGACGAAACGCTCGTCTTGATGCTCAGGGTCGCAGCGCTGGATACCAACCCCCGTCCGGGCACCCACGTGGTAGCACATGTCCTCGCCGTCAAAGACGAGTCGGAGGCCAAGAAACGGCAGCAGTTTTTTATAGAATGTCCGGCATTCTTCGAACCGACTGACCGTCAGAATAATATGTGCAATCCCGTTTACTTCAATCATGACGAGGTCCTATTTCCTCGCTATGGAGGACAAATGTCAAAGGCTTCGGACACGGATAGCCGCCCCGGATGTGAAGACTGGTTGTTTGTCACGACCGAGATAAAAGCGCTACGGGGTTTGGACCCGAGCCACTCTTTCGGCACCGACTTCCCCTCGTTTTTTCCAGACTTTCTGGTCGAGTGAGGTAAGCGGGTGCCGAATGCGTAACAACTATGCAGGTTGGGGTGGGATGTCTCCTGTGGAACGGAGAGCTTCAAATTGACGAAGGGCGCGCTGGAACTCTCGCGTAGTGACCCGAAAGCGTTGGAACAATCGACGTGCATCGACGAGGTCATGTGGCTGGCGTAATAGATGTTGAACTAACCGTTCGGTCGGGCCTTCCTGCGTGCCCGAAGCTGATAAGGGTTTGTCAGGATCTGACATATTCTCCTCCTTCTGTGTGCATTTTCTCCTATATGTGCTGATTTCATAAGAATCGGCAAGACCCCCTGAAATGCGCAGCATCCATATGCAATATCTCAGGGGGAATACAATTATTTTTCAGAGCGCTTGGTGCTGAATACTTCATCCGTATGCTCCCCTAGCTGTGGAGCACGAGACCGAAAATCGGGCCGCTGGCCGTCGATCGAAAAGGGTAAACTCATGGCCTCAAGAGCAGTGCCGGGCACCTGGCGAATTATATCCATCGCCTGGGTTTGGGGTTGAGCAATGACTTCAGGAATAGTCAGAATCGGGGCGCACGGAACGCCTATCGCTTCCAGACGCTCCATCCAGGTTTCTTTGGTCTCTTGAGCCATATGCGCAGCGATTTCTTGTATCAGATAATCCCGATGCTCCATGCGGCTCGCATTCGTTTGATAGCGGGAATCGGTTACCCACTCGTCGCGGCCAAGGGCTTTGGCGAGTTTGAAGAACAGCCGACTATTGGCGACGCCCAGGACTAGGGGGCCGTTCTGCGTTTCAAAGGCGCCGAAGGCAACCTGACGAGGACTGCCGGTTGCATGGCGAGCAGGCGCTTTGCCGGTCTTCTTATATTGGATCAGCGCCGTGCTGACATAGAAGACAGCCGTCTCAAAGAGTGATGTCGCAATCACGCAGCCGCGACCGGTCCGGTCTCGTTTGCGCAGGGCGGCCAGCGCAGCAATGGTTGTCCACATGCCGGTGCCATAATCGACGACCGAGGTGCCCATACGCACCGGTGGACCATTTTCCTGGCCGGTCATACTCATCAGCCCGCCAAAGGCTTGCAGCAGCACTTCGTAGCCGGGCTTATCCTTGAGCGGTCCGGTATGCCCAAAGGCAGTTACTCCACAATAGACGAGTGTAGGGTTGCGAGACAGGAGGAGGTCTGCTTCCAGTCCAACTTGATCGGCGACCCCAGGGCGGAGATTATGGAGAAACACGTCGGCTTGTTCGATGAGTTGATACAGTCGTTCCATGTCTGCCGCGTCTTTGAAGTCGATCACGACTGAGCGTTTGTTGCGGTTCATATTATGAAAGGGCAGGGAGGTGTCATCGACAAACGGCGGCCCCCACGCCCTGGCGTCGTCGCCGGTTTCAGGCCGCTCGACTTTAATCACGTCCGCACCGAGGTCGGCCATAATGGCTCCGGCTAAAGGGCCGGCTAGGTTCATGCCAACCTCAACAATTTTTACTCCCGAGAGCGGCATCGGCTTCTCCGTTTCACTGCCTGCGCAGTCCGTGCGGGCTACTGCCGGCGCTGTTTTTGCATGAGCCTGGGTATAGGTGCTTTCTACCGTCCCCGAAAATGGGGCGGCCGCTTGGCCAGGAAGGCCGCCACGCCCTCACGAAAATCCTCACTCATATAGGCGCGGACAACCAGATCTTCTCCTAAAATATCCTCGCCGACCGCACGCCTATAGTGTTGTAAGCGCCGAATAGCTTCTTTGGTGACCTGGAGGGTCAGGGGAGCGTTCTGAGATATTTCCTCGGCTATCTGACGAACCTGATGGTCAAGCTGGTCAGCCTCGAAAATCTCATTGACCAGACCGAGTTGCAGGGCCTCCTGGGCCCCGACCAGTCTGGCCCGAAACATCAGCTCCTTCGTTCTCGCCGGGCCTATGGCATCAATAATACGGGAGTGGATGGCCACGCTCAGGCAGTTTCCCAAGGTGCGGGCAATGGGAAACCCTATCCGGCTCTCCGGGGTACAATAGCGCAGGTCACTCACCAGAGCCAAAGCCGCACCGGCCCCGACGGCAACGCCTTGAATAGCGGCAATAACCGGCTTTTTGACGCTTTCGAGGCGGCTGATAATCCCTTCGAGTTTGTGCTCGTATTCAATCGCGTCAGAGTCTTCCTTGAACGAGGTAAACTGGCTGATGTCCGTACCGGAGACAAAGGCTTTGTCGCTAGCTCCCTGCAGGATAAGCACTTTGATGGTGTCATCCCGGTCAACGATATCGCAGGCTTCCTCCAGCGCGGCGTACATATTCCAGGTGAGGGCGTTCCGCGCCTCGGGCCGGTTAAAGGTCACCGTCGCTATGGAGCCATCCGAGCCAGTGTGATCGAAAAGGAGCTCGCTCATAGGGGCGTATCTTTCCTGTGCTACCGCTCGTGGGAGAGGGGCGCGGCGTGCATCATGCCGGTGATTGAATGGACAACTGTTCGCCTTCACTCTTGGCCATTACGGTTGTGATCGCCAAATCTCCGGTGACATTTACTGCGGTCCGAAACATATCGAGAATCCGATCGACGCCGAGGATCAATGCCAGCCCCACAGTCGGAATCCCGGTCGAAGTCAGGACGAGGGCCAAGGTAATCATCCCGGCTCCAGGAACACCCGCCGCACCAATCGAGGCCATGGTTGCGGCCAGCACAATGCTGAGTTGACTGCCGAACGACAGGTCGGTTTGGAATACCTGGGCAATAAAAATTGCCGCAACGCCTTGGTAGAGCGCTGTCCCGTCCATATTCACGGTAGAGCCGAGGGGGAGAACAAAACTCGCCACGGGATTACTCACGCCGATATTCTTCTCGGCGCACTCTATGGAAACGGGCAGGGTGGCTGACGAAGAAGAGGTAGAAAAAGCGATGAGTTGAGCCGGGCGGGCGGCACGCATAAACGCCGTCCAGGGTAAGCGACCGATCAGGTGGACCAGGCCACCATACACAATGCCGCCATGAATGGCTAAGCCAAGAACGACCGTACAGCCATACACGAGTAGGGCTGTCAGTACGCTAATACCACTCGTCCCGATCACTTCTGCGACAAGGGCGGCAACGCCATACGGAGCCAAGGCCATCACCCAGCCTATGATGACGATCATCGCGTTCTGAAGCTTCTCAAAGAGCGAGACCACACTGGCGCTCTCCTCAGGACCCAGAGCGGTAATCGCGACACCCAGGACAATAGCGAAGAAAATAATTTGGAGCATATTGCCGCTGGTGAGCGAGTCGATGGGATTCGTCGGGATAATGTCGAGCAGGGTATCGACCATGGAGGGGGAAACGGCTGCGGCGGACATCCGGTCGCCCGCCGCGGCTCCGAACTGGGCGAGTAGTACGGTGCGGTCGGCTGGGTCAATAAACTGGCCGGGTTGGACGACGTATGCACAGACGAGTCCGATGGAGACCGCGACGGCGGTTGTTCCCAGGTAGAGGCCCAGCGTTCGACTCCCCAGGCGGCCAAGTTTGCGAATATCGCCCAGGCTAGCCACACCTACAAGAAGTGAAGCGAAAACCAGGGGGACGACGACCATCTTGATCAGGCGCATAAACAACTGCCCTATGGGGCGTACGCCGTCGATCACCTGCTCACCCAGCCGGCTGATAGGCCGCGGGGAAAAAGCAAAGCCGCCTCCCTCCAATGGGGTCCTGGAAATTTTCAGCCAGCCTTCCACAGAGCCGCCCGGAGAGAGCACTCCGAGTTGTTGGCGGATGTAGCCGGACTGGTCTGCCAGTGCCAGCCGTTGACTGAAAGGAAACCGGACTTTCGCCCAAATGGGGACTTCTCTATCTGCTCCAAGAAGATCGGGATGCTGCTCGAATTTGGTTTCGAGCAACCTCATCTGGATCGGGACACCAGCTGGCATCTGAACGCGAGAGGACGCATCAGCCGGATTTTGCTGAAAGACGACCTGCGAGGCGTCGCGAATGGCATAGACATCGTGCGTCAGCAAGAGCGAATTGGGACCGAGCAAAAGGCCCACCACCGCGCCAACCGCCATCCCGATGAGAATCTTTGTATAGAGCTGCATGCAGCCCCCTACGACTCGTTCGCGTCGTCCCAGGTGCCACGCACGGTTGTCTCCGTTTGTTGTTCGAGGGCTTTGATCGTCGCCAAGACGTCTTCCTGAGCAAACCCACCCGACTGATAGGCTTTGAGCAGTCCTTGTGCGGCTGAGGCCATGGTCAGGGGCACGTCCAATTCCGCACCAAGATCGGTGGCGAGACCCATATCTTTGCAGGCGAGATCAATCGTAAACGTTGGCGCGAGCCGGTCGCGTAAAATGGCCCTGGTCCCGGACTCCCAGATAAAACTGTTGCCGCTGCTGGCTTTGACGATTTTCCACAGCGCATTCGGATCGACACCGGCTTTAGCTCCGAGAATGAGGGCTTCGGCGCCACCCATCATATGAATAAAGGCCAGCATATTGTTCACCAGCTTGGCGACATTACCCGCACCAATAGCCCCAACATGAAACACATTGCTGCCCATGCATTGAAGTACGGACTCACACGAATGGTACACCGCCTTATCTCCGCCAACCATGATGGCCAGCGTGCCTTTGCGTGCACCGCGCACCCCGCCGCTGACTGGTGCGTCAAGAAAATGCACACCCTGGGCATTCACCTGTTCCGCCAGTCTTTGAACGACGGTTGGTGAATTTGTGCTCATATCGATAATGGTTTTTCCTTTGGTAATACCAGCCAAGGCCCCGTTGTCAGCCAGGACGACTTCTTCGACATGGGCGGGCATGGGTAAGGAGAGACAGATCACTTCCACACCGGTGGCTGCAGCCTTGGGACTCTCGACCCAGGTCGCGCCATCTTCGATCAGATTGCCGGCTGCCTCTTGTTTGATGTCATACACCTGAAGGGAATGGCCGGCCTTCAGAAGATTGAGTGCCATAGGGTTACCCATATTGCCAACACCAATAAATCCCAGCTTCATGCGGTCCTCCTTTAATTATGCGAAACGAAGAGTAAACATGTCCTCCAATAGAGATGAGATGCTGGACACGTTTACTCTTTGGATGCTGTGAGGTCTATATGAATACGTAAGTCATCTGCAATACGGTCGAGTTGGTCTCTCAGGGTCGTCTCAGCAACGTCGCTCGGAACAGCCAGAGAGATTCGCATATGATAGATGACTGTGCCGTGGCCCGGCTCTGGCTGAGTAGAGGTCTGCATGTGCACAATATTTGCCCCCTGCTCGGCCAGGCAGCGGGCCACACGAGCGACAATGCCAGCTTTGTCCACGCCGGTTGCCACAAGTTCATAACCGCGCGTTTCGTCGTTGGCACCATAGGGGAGGGGTTCTTCTTCAAGTGGACGAAAAAAGACGGTCAGACGTTTTTCCCATTCGAGCCGTTTGCAAGCCGCTGAGAGCCGTTGCTGACAGTCCGGGCTCCGACCCGAGAGGAGGAGGAGCACGGCAAACTCACCCCCCAGAAGGGTCATGCTGGAGTCTTCGAGGTTGCAATCGCACTCGAAAATCAATTCTGCCAAATCGGCGACTATGCCAGGCCGATCCCGACCAATGGCGGATAATGCGAACCATTGTTTCACGAGCAATTCCTTGGCGTCTGTGCGCGGTAAAGATTATGCGCGTTGCGCCTTTACGGCTTCAACCAACTGACTGAGGAGGGAAGCTGACGTTCCGCGCAGACTCAGCGTGCATAGGGGAGTTAATTCGCTTTCGTATAAATTTACCTCGATCAGCGTACCGCCTTTCTGGCTGACAGCAATGGGAAAGCCGGCGGCCGGATACACGGTAGCCGAAGTGCCGGCGACGATCATGCAGTCGCACAACTGCGCTTCGCTATAACATCGCTCAATCGCATCCTGTGGAATGGGTTCACCAAACGAGACGGTGTCGCTTTTGAGAATACCGGAACAGTTGGGACATTCCGGTGGCAGCTGGTGCAGGGGCACCTCGGCGCCTGGAAAGCGAGAGTTGCAGGCAATGCAGCGCACCAGAGTATAATTGCCATGGATTTCGATGAGGTGCTGGCTGCCGGCTCGCCGGTGCAGGTTGTCGACGTTCTGCGTAATCATGCTGCGCAATACACCCATGTTTTCCAGCTCAACCAACGCAGTGTGCCCGGCATTCGGCTCCGCCGTGCCCAGGGTCTGCCATATCTCCTTGCTTGGTCCTGAGGGTGATAAGCGCTCTTCCCAGGCTTTCTTTGGGTCTTGGAGAAACAGCTCGTAGCCATTCATGGGCGGCTCTCCATACTTTGTCCACAAACCGCCCGGCCCACGAAAGGGTGGAATCCCGCTCTCAACAGAGATGCCGGCCCCGGTCATGGCCATGACATATTTAGCCGAAAGAAGGTGCCGCGCGGCTTCCTGAATTATTTCGGGCTCTGCCATATCTCACCTCTGTCTTGTTCAGCGCTACGGGCCTCGTCTCCGCTCACTTGCCCTGCCAATCTGGCGCCCGTTTTTCAGCAAAGGCGAGGGCGCCTTCGCGGGCATCCTCGGTCGCTTGCAACTCATTATAGAGCGCTCGTTCCAATTTCAGTCCTTCCTCAAGGGGCACATCCAGGCCGCGTAAGGAGGCTTGCTTGATATGTTGCACGGCTAGCGGCGCGCTCTTGCAAATCTCCTCGGCGATCTCTTCACACTTGCTCATAAGCTGGTTCATGGGGACGAGGTGGTCAACCAGACCGAGACGGTAGGCTTCTTCCGCGGAAATGCGCGCGCCGGTATACAGCAACTCTAAGGCCCGTCCCAGAGGAATGATTCTGGGTAAGCGTTGCGTCCCTCCGCCGCCCGGCAGCCAGCCCAGGCGGACTTCACCAAACCCGAATTGGGCATGTTCCGCAGCCACGCGGATATCGCACGCCAGGGCCTGCTCCAGGCCGCCACCATTGGCGTGGCCGTTGATCGCAGCGATGATGGGTTTATACAGGTCGAACAGGGTCGGGAAGAGATTGGTATTTTCGTTTTTCGGACGATTGACATAATTGGACTTTATGTCACTCCCGGCACTAAACGCCCGCTCCCCGGTTCCGGTCATAATAGCGACCCGCAAGTTCGGATCGTCCCGAAATTCGGTCCAGATATCGGCCAGCATATTATAGGTTTCAAAGTCACAGGCGTTGAGGCGTTCCGGGCGGTTAATGGTCACATAGGCAATGTGGCCTTTTTTCTCAAAAAGCACTTTTGACATAACTCCCTCCTCACCATCGTCAGCTATCAGGTGAGAGGTTGGAGAGGCAAGGGGAAGAGGGGGATGGATACCGCGAATCAGACTTACCAGACGGTAGGTATTATCGCTGAGTGAATGAGGTTATCGTCGGCGGTGACGAGTTTTGCGCCTGTAAGTATTGTGGTGGCGGCGATGATTCTATCCGCTGGGTCGCTGTTGATTTCTCGTCCAAAGCTAACGGAAAGTTCAGCTATTTCCGAAGAAATCGGCTGTACTGTAATCGTTCTATATTGAAGATACAGATTGATGAAAGAGGAGACGGTCTCCTCGATTTCCAGTCTTTTCCTTGCAACGAGCATTGCGATTTCCCAAATGGATATATCGGAAATCATAAGCTCGCGGTCTGCTTCGGCGGCTCTCATCGTTTGTTTGGCTTTTGTGGTAAGCCGGTCTGCATTGAGGGCGTCCCAAATGATAGCGCAGGTATCTAAAACGATCACTTCATCTCATCCCATTGAACGCCTGTTGGCGAGATGACATCGTGAATCTTCGTGGTCTTCGCTAGTCTTTTGAGCTTGGTTTCCGCCTGCCGTTTTTGGTCAATTGGCGCGACAATGGTAGCGAGTTGTTGACCGTTCGAGGTCACCGTTATGTGTGTACCCTGTTGAGCCTTATTTAAATATTTCAAGAGATTCGCTCTTAATTCGGTAATATTGACATTTATCATTACTCAGTACCATTGTCTGTACAAAGATATTGTACATAATAGGGGAAGTAAGGCTATGCGTCAATCAAGACTCCGGCTCGCTCTGGAGTGTTTCGGCTTGCTGCTCCTGCCTGACTTGCTTCTCGGACTTGACCTGAATGGCCGCTGCCTCGGCTACCCGCCTGGCGACTATAATAAATCCCGTGTGTGCGACCATACGGTGTTCCGGGCGTATGGAGCGGTCCTTGACATGCCAGAACCGCAGCATGTTTTCCATGACCTCTACGCAGGCAAACCTGGGGTCCGCGTGGAGCGCATCTACCAGCTCCTTGACTTGCAGCACCGTGGGGAGATAGCCCACGAGCACCCCGCCAGGCCGGACGACTTCTCGTGCATGGGGCAGGACCTGCCACGGCTCCGGGAGGTCGATCAGGACGCGATCAACCTCCCGAATCGGCAGACCCTGATAGGCATCAGTTTGGGCTAGTATCCAGTTTGGCGTAGCGCCAATAAAACGTCTGACGTTGTTGCGTGCCATCTTGCAATGGTCAGTCCGAATATCAACCGTGAGTAAACGTCCCTCCGGCCCTATGGCCCGGAGCAAGGCGATACTCAGAGCGCCCGGACCCGACCCAACCTCAAGCACCCGGGCACCAGGGAAGACATCTCCCCAGAGCAGGATAAGGCCAATATCTTTAGGATAGATTACCTGGGCCTGGCGAGGCAGGTTGGGAATCAAGCGCGCATAGGTTGGTCGCAATATGCGGAATCTTTCGCCTTGACCAATTTGGACTACGCTCCCTTCTACAAGCCCAATAAATTGCTCAGCAGGAATATTCCCGCCACGCAGCGCAATAATACTACCGGGATGCAGGATACGGATATATTCGCGCTCTTTCTGGTCAATGAAGAGAACGCTGTCGCCTGGCTGCAGGATCGCCCGATCTGATACGGACGGCGGTGTCATCCTCCCCCCTGCTGAGTTAGCATACCCCTTCCGATAAAAAATATAAGTATTTGATTTTGAAGGATAATTTTGCTATTCATATGGCGACGGTACCACGCGTGTCACAGACTGACAAGAACCCTTCACCCTTGACAGTCAGGCAAGCTATCGCCTATCCTGGCGGAACAATAGCGGAGGAAAGAACATGGCAGAGAGAGCGAAAACCGCCCAAAAAGACAAAAAATCCGGCTCACAACAAATATGTCCAACGTGTGGAGCGACCAGTCGGGTCGTGCAGTTTGCCGGATTCGGGAAAAAAGGGTTCTACTGGGTGTGTGAAAAGAACGTAGAACACGCAGTCACAACAAGCTCGGTCCGGAGTCTGTAAATGCCGCGGGCTAAGCAAGCTCAGAAGACGCGTGCACCAGGGCTCTTTGACGAAGAAGAGCACGGGGAGGACCTCGATGAAGAGGAACTTCCAAAAGACGAAGCTGGACGACGCAAGATAAAAAAGCGCTATGAAGAACTCCTCGGGATTCGGGTCTCCAAGCTGCGTGGACGCGTGTTGAATCGGGAGCGGATCAATAAGACTATCGAGGGGATCTATTTTATCTGTGCGCGCTGCTCTCAGATATGCCATAGTCTGGATGAAGGCATTGTTGAAGATCCCGATAATGTTGAAAATCTGTGTGAAGCGTGCGCGACGAGTAGGGCGGACTGAACAATCGTAGAGCGTCTTGCCGTTCTTCCTGCCATTGTCTGACTGTTTATCCCTTGCACATTCCCGTGCAATATACTAGCAAGAATGCAGCGACGACAGGTAGCGCACCGGGCGCCGCCAGCGTCGTGTTTCCCGTGTACACATTCATGAGGCCCCCTCTGAATTCCAAGAGGTCGTATGCGACAGCACCAGACCCATACTTCCTTCCCGCTCCGGCTCCACTCGTCTCGTCGTGGCCTGCTCGTTGGGCTGTCCATGTCTGCTCTCCTCATGCTCCTGCCCGGCCGTGCTCCTGCGGTGTCTACCGTCCCTGTCCAGGTCCATCATGTCGGATTTGATCGGCACGCGCAGGCGCCGGTGGTGATTCTTGCCGACGCCGAGAGTTCGCGATTCCTCCCGATTTGGGTCGGTCCATTTGAAGCCCGGGCCATTGCGCTGGCGCTGGCCGGGACACCCGCTCCCCGTCCTCTGACGCATGACTTGATGAAAAACGTCCTGGAACATATGGGTGTTGAGTTTCAAAAGATCGTGGTGAGTGCGCTTAAAGATAATACGTATTTTGCACAGATTCATTTACTCTTCACCGACCGGTCGGTCGAGATTGACAGTCGCCCGAGTGATGCTATTGCACTTGCTCTCAGGTTCGATCGGCCTATTTTCGTCGCGGAGGATGTCTTTGCGGAAAGCAGTCAGCGTTTGCCCGCACCCCTCCGGACCATCAGCGCGACGGTCATGGGTATTGAGGTGCAGAATCTGACCGCTGAACTGGCAGAATATTTTCAGCTGCCGACTGCAGAGGGGGTGCTCGTGACAAATGCTGCTCAGGATCGGGGAACACTGCAACGCGGCGATGTCATTCTGGCCCTGGAGGGCGAACTCATCCGGAATATCTCAGACTTTCAGCAGAAAACCTTGCAGGAAAATCAGTCCGTCCGTCTTCTCGTCCGACGTTCCGGACAGAATATCGATGTCATCCTTATACGGCGATGAATAACAGTCAAAGAGTGAATAAAAAAGGAGTGATCGTCATGAACGCTTTAGAGGACAAAGAGGCTATTCGTGATTTAATGACGCGGTACTGCCTCTCGATTGATGCCGGACGTTATGAGGACTGGGTTCAATGTTTTACCGAGGATGGTATTTTTAACAGTCCGATTCTCGGTACATGGCAAGGGCCGGAAAAGCTGCTGGCATTTACCGGACGCTATAAAGAATGGACTGGAGACGCGCAGCCCCGTCACTGCGTCATGAATATTCTGATTGACCTCGACGGTGACACGGCTACCGCAGAGAGCTATCTGCTCATGACGCACGCGGCGCAAGGAAAGACTGAACTCGTGATTTCCGGGCGTTATGAGGATGAGATTGAGAAAGTTGCCGGGCAGTGGCGTTTTAAGGAACGCAAGGTTTGCCCCGATACCTCGCCGGCAGGCTGAAGAGGGTCGGTGCCCAAGCCTCTGTGACGCCTCTCCCATACCCCCTTTCAAAGTCGAAGAAAGCCGGATAAGACCGGCCCGTGGAGGGATGGCCGAGCGGTTGAAGGCGCCGGTCTTGAAAATCGGTAGAGTCCAAAAGGCTCTCGTGGGTTCGAATCCCACTCCCTCCGCTTTTTTAGGGCTATAACTATCTTAAATATATAAAGTTTTTCAGTCTCACAAATATACCTCCCCCTATTTCCCCCCTTATCTACCAGAAAACCTCAGGTTGGGCAGAAGGAGCATTGACCCGAAAATTTTAAGGTGGGGTGTAGCCAGAACGCCGGCTATAATGTAGCTACATAAATATAGTTACGTGAGGATGGGTCGTTGCGCTGGACATGGGATGAAGACAAGAACCGCATTAACACGCAAAAGCATGGCCTGAGCTTTGAGACGGCGCAGCTCGTGTTCGACGATCCGCTCATGGCACATCGACCCGACCCGCATACGGACGAAGAGCGGTGGCACACGATTGGCATGATCGGGGGTGTAGTCGTGATTGTGGCGCACACCTGGCCTACACCAGAACCCGCAACCGGTGTTGTAGTGGGGCGTATCATCAGCGCTCGAAAAGCAACGGCGCACGAAAGGAGAGACTATGAAGAAGGGGGCTTCTAGGAAACTCACCAAGGCGCAGAAGACAGAGATCCAAGCACTGGCGGCTCTGCCCGACGAGCAGATTGATACGAGCGACATCCCCGAGATTACGGATTGGTCCGGCGCGCGGCGCAATCTCTTATATCGACCGGTGAAGCAGCAGATCACCCTGCGGCTGGACGCCGACGTGGTGGAATGGTTCAAAGCAAGCGTTCCCGACGGTCGGGGTTACCAGACCGAGATCAACCGGGTGCTGCGCGCGCACGCGCGGCGGTCTTTGGAGCACCCGTAGGTCTAATGGTGTCGCCTGCCCGATCCGGCTTCGCGGCGCTGCCCTGGTCACCGACATGCCTCATAATATTCGGGTGGCCGTTTTCGCCCAATCCGCCCGCCGCGACCAGGTGAGAGCGGCCCGTACCAGAAAACCCCACGTTAGGCAGAAGGAGCATTGACCCGAAAATTTTAAGGTGGGGTGCAGCCAGGACGCCGGCAGGCCGGCCCCGACCCGGCCCGACCAGGCCCCGCGGGGGAGTTCCGGACACCGCGCCGCCTCCATCACCGCCCGAGGCGCGTTCGTACATTCCTACGCCCAATCCCGAAAGCTGGAACGGAAGCCATGCGGCACCGCCGGAATCTTCAGGTCCTTGAGCAACTTCGAGAGCGTTATAAGTGTAATATAGCGGACACTCTCTCCGCTTCGTTTCAATGAGCATACAAGCATACTCATGGAGCATCGGCTCACAACTCCTGAGAACCATGACTTCCTGTAGCTCTTCCGGCTCTGAGTCCGTATTCGATGTGTTTCGCCGGATTTGGCGGTATTAAGTTGACATGCCTTGGGGGACTGTATAACAATGTCCCTGCGGGATAGTCTGCCAAGGAAATTAGGTTCACCTGAACTCAGTCCGGCAGCCTCATGGCTCCCGGATGCCCACACCTAACGCCGGCCCTAGAGCCGCCCTGCTTATAGCAGCCACCCAGATAACCACCTGGGGACCCCTGTCCGACATCGAAAATTAACCTCCAAATCGCGGGAGAGGTACGAACGCTACAAATCCGGCCACGCTGCCGGAGTATCTGGGCGCGCTCTTCCCCTGGGAGCGGTGCTTTCTGCGCGGCACATTCGGCCGGGAGTTCGTCCAGGGTGACGCTGCCCTTAAGGAATAAAGCGAGAAGTTGAAGGAGTGAGGAAGAATGCCCGACAATCAAACGCTGGCCTATCATGAAATTGAAGAACAGGCTCAGACTCTCCGGGAGAACATCCGCAGGGTTCAGAGTGAAATCGGATCCCTGCGGTCTCGTGGCCGCAGGCGAGGGGGGAGCGGCCTGCCGCAACAGAGTCTTATGGCGGAGCCGCGCAGAATCCCTCCCCACGACCTCGCCGCCGAACGGGCCGTCCTGGGCGGGATATTGATCGATAATACCGCGCTTGATCGGGTGAACCTGGCGCCAGAGGACTTTTTCTATGGCGAGCACAAGCTGATTTTCCGGGCCATGCAGCACATAGCCGCGCTGGGTACCTCCATTGACCGCCTCACCCTGTACGACGCATTCAAAGAAGAGCCAGAGCACCCGCCGGCTGAGTACCTGGCTGTGCTGGCGGATGCCACCCCCAGCGCAGCCAACATTGTGGAACCTGCCGGGATCGTCAGGGAGCATGCCGACCGACGGAGTCTGATCGACCTGATGCAGGACGGCCTGCAACGGGCGCATACCGGGGGGGCGGTCGCTCCGTTACGTGAGAGCTTGCTTCAAGGTGTGGTCAACTTGGCCGACCAGCGCCCGGAGGGATTCAAGAGCACGCCTTGGGCGGAGCTCAAGCACACCTCCCAGGAGCAAGTGGGGTGGGTGGTAGACGGACTGCTACGGCGGGGCGGGCTCTCCTTTCTCTTTGCCGCTCCCAAAGTGGGGAAATCCTCGACCGCCCGGACAATGACGCGGGCAGTGGCGCTCGGGTTGCCGTGTCTCGGTCGAGACGTACAGCAGGGTGGCGTCGTCTATTTGGCACTGGAAGAAATGCCGGTGGATGTACAAGAGCATTTTCATCAGATGGACCTGCCGGAAACGGCCCCTGTGGAAATCGTGTTCGAGCGGGAACCAAGGGAGACATTCAAGAAGCTAGAGCAGCTTATCGACAAGTTACAACCCAGCCTGGTCATTGTGGACACGTTGATTCAACTCGTCCAAATCGGGGACCTCAACGACTACGCGGGCACCGCCCGGGCGCTGCAACCGCTCCTCGCACTGACCCGACGGAGCAACGCGCATGTCCTCTGTCTGCACCATGCCCGAAAGAGCGGTGGTTCACACGGGGCGGAGGGACTGGGAAGTCAGGCGCTGAGTGGGACCGTTGACGTGATTCTCTCTCTCAAGCGGGAGGAGCACGATCGGATCATTTCCTCCACCCAGCGACGGGGCCGCCCACTGGAAGACTCCGTGCTGCGCCTGAACGAGGACACCGGCCTGGTCGAGTTGGCGGGCACGAAAAAGGCCATGGATACCGAGCTCCAGGGGGAAGAGATCCTTGCCTTCCTGGAGGAGCAGGAAGAGCCGGTGAGAATGGCGACCATTCAGGCGGCACTGAGGAGCAAACGAAAACCGCTGAACGACACGCTCCGGGCGCTGGTCGAGCAGGGTAAAATCTGGTGCGCCGGAAGCGGAAAGAGAGGCGATCCGTACCTCTATTGTGCTGTTCCCGAGGGTCCCGAAAACGCGGCAGTTTCGGCAGCATGCCGGGAACAGCAACTGTCCAGCGATTCCAAAGGGTTAGCCCTTGAAAAAGAAGCTGTTCCGCTGTTCCCGACCTCTAACGGGGAACAGAAAGAACAGAAAATATGACCATACGCTGACAATGGACGAGGCGGTACTATGCTGGCGCAAGAGGGTGAGATGTGATGAATGAAAGAATCTCACCATGCAGAAGACCCGCCTCAGCGAAAGTGATGTCCGCGCCAAGTATATTACGCCGGCCCTGCATCAGGCCGGCTGGGGCGAGGCGCAGATTCGGCGCGAGGTCAGCTTCACCAAAGGCCGCATTATCGTGCGCGGCAAGCTGGTCAGCCGGGGTGAGGGCAAGCAGGCCGATTACGTCCTGCACTACAAACCCAATCTCCCCATTGCGGTAATTGAAGCCAAGGACAACATTCACGCGGTGGGCGACGGCATGCAGCAGGCTCTGGACTATGCCGAGACGCTGCATATCCCCTTTGTGTTTTCCTCCAACGGCGAGGGCTTTGTGTTCCACGACCGGACCGGCCTGAATCCTGAGCGGGAAACCAACCTCAGCCTGACCGCCTTTCCCGCGCCGGCCGAGCTGTGGGAGCGCTCTCGTGCCTGGAAGGACCTGACACCAGAAGACGAGGCCGTTGTTTCGCAGGACTATTTCAGCGACGGCGGCGGGAAGACCCCGCGCTATTATCAGGTCAACGCCATCAACGCCGCCATCGAGGCTATTGCCAAGGGCCGCGAGCGCCTTCTGCTGGTCATGGCCACCGGGACGGGCAAGACCTATACCGCCTTTCAGATTATCTGGCGGTTGTGGAAGGCGGGCCGCAAGAAGCGCATTCTGTTTCTGGCCGACCGCAACGTGCTGATTGACCAGACGATGGTCAACGACTTCCGGCCTTTCGGGCCGGCCATGGCCAAGCTGTCGCCCAGGGCCGGGACCATAGAACGCACGGACGGTACCTCTGAGGACCTGAGCGCCGCGATTGACCGCAGGCGGCGGATTGACACCTCGTATGAAATCTATCTCGGCCTGTACCAGGCCCTGACCGGACCGGAGGACCGTCAGAAAGTCTTTCGGCAGTTTTCGCCCGGTTTCTTCGACCTGATTGTGATTGACGAGTGCCACCGCGGCAGCGCGGCAGAGGATTCGGCCTGGCGGGAAATCCTGGACTATTTCTCGGCGGCCACCCACATCGGTCTGACGGCCACGCCCAAGGAAACGGCCTATGTGTCCAACATCGAATACTTTGGCGAGCCGGTCTATACCTACTCGCTGAAACAGGGCATCCACGACGGGTTTCTGGCCCCCTACAAAGTCATCAAAGTGCATATCGACCGCGACGTAGAGGGCTACCGGCCCGAATCCGGCCAGTTGGACCGGGATGGGAACGAGATTGAGGATCGCCTCTACAACACCAAGGATTTTGACCGTAATCTGGTATTGGACGAACGGACCAAGCTGGTGGCCCGCAAGATCACCCAGTTTCTGAAGGAAAGCGGCGACCGCTTCCAGAAGACGATTGTCTTCTGCGTTGACCGGGAGCACGCGGCCCGGATGCGCCAGGCCCTCATCAACGAGAACGCCGACCTGGTAGGCGAGAATCACCGCTATGTCATGCGGATCACCGGCGGCGACACCGAGGGACAGGCCCAACTGGACAACTTCATTGACCCGGAATCCCGATACCCAGTGCTCGTTACCACTTCGCGCCTGCTCTCGACCGGGGTGGATGTCCAGACCTGCCGGCTCATCGTGCTTGACCGGGAGGTGGGCTCCATGACCGAGTTCAAGCAGATTGTCGGCCGTGGCACTCGCGTACACGAAGACACACGCAAGTTCTACTTTACCCTGATGGATTTTCGGGGCGCGACCGGTCATTTTGCCGACCCGGACTTTGACGGCGAGCCGGTGCAGATATACGAACCCGGCGAGGACGATCCCATTACGCCGCCCGACGACGAAACAACTCCCCCGCAACCGGGCGAGGATGAGACGATTGTGGATGGTCTGCCACCCGATAGGCAGAAACCACGCAAGATATATGTGGATAGTGTGAGCGCCGGCGTCGTTGCCGAGCGGGTTGAGTATCTGGACCAATACGGCAAACTGGTCACCGAGTCCCTACGTGACTTTACCCGAAAGGCGCTGAAAAAGCGCTTTGCCAGCCTGGACGATTTTCTCCGGCGTTGGAAGGCCGCCGAACGCAAGCAGGCCATTCTTGAGGAATTGGCTGCCGAGGGGCTGGCGCTTGACACGATTGCCCAGGAACTCGGCAAGGACCTCGACCCTTTTGACCTGATTTGCCATGTAGCTTTTGACGCCAAGCCGCTGACCCGGCGCGAACGCGCCGAAAACGTCAAGAAGCGCGATGTGTTCGCCAAGTACGGAGACCAGGCCCGCACCGTGCTCGACGCCCTGCTGGCCAAGTATGCCGACGAAGGCGTGCTGAATCTGGACGATACCAACGTGCTGCGCATCCCGCCCTTGAGCAACCTGGGCACTCCGCTGCAGCTTCTTAAAGCCTTTGGTGGCAAGGGAGGGTTCGTCCAGGCCGTTCACGATCTGCAAGCCGCGTTATATAGGGAGAGCGCGTAATTCATGTCCGTTCGCACTCTGGTCAAATCCATTCAGGACATCATGCGCCAGGACACGGGCGTAGACGGTGACGCCCAGCGTATCAGTCAGTTGTGCTGGATGTTCTTTCTCAAGATCATTGACGATCAGGACCAGGAAATGGAAGTGATGGGAGACGACTACACGTCCCCTATACCCGAGCAGTTTCAATGGCGAACCTGGGCGGCCGACCCCGAGGGCATGACCGGTGAGGAACTGTTGAACTTTCTCAACGCCGACTTGTTTCCGTCTCTGAAGAACCTGGAAATTGACCGGGCAGGAGCCCGTGGCCGCGTGGTGCGCGATGTCTTTGAGGATGCCTACAACTACATGAAGTCCGGCCAGTTGGTGCGTCAGGTGGTCAACAAGATCAACGATATTGACTTTAATGACCTGACCGAGCGCCAGCATTTCGGCGACATCTACGAGCAGATTCTCAACGACCTGCAATCCGCGGGCAATGCCGGCGAGTATTATACGCCCCGCGCCGTAACCGCCTTTATGGTTGATCGTATCGACCCCAAGCCGGACGAGACCGTATTCGACCCGGCCTGCGGGACTGGGGGTTTTTTGACCTGTGCGCTGCGTCACATGCGTGAGCGTTATGCCAAACGGCCCGAAGACGAACCGACCATACAAGCTGCCCTGCGTGCAGTCGAAAAGAAGCAGCTCCCCCACATGCTGTGCGTGACCAATATGCTGCTGCACGGCGTTGAAGACCCGAGCTTTGTGCGCCACGACAACACCCTGGCGCGGCCCTATATTAGCTGGGAGCAAAAGCACCGGGTGGACATCGTACTGACCAACCCGCCCTTTGGCGGCAGGGAGGAAGACGGTATTGAGGCCAACTTCCCGAAAGAGTTTCGGACCAAGGAAACGGCAGACCTGTTCCTGGCTCTTATCATCCGCCTGCTGAAACCGGGTGGGCGCGCCGCCGTGGTGCTGCCCGACGGCTCGCTGTTTGGCGAGGGTGTCAAAACGCGGCTCAAGGAACATTTGATGGAAGAGTGCAACCTGCACACCATCGTGCGCCTGCCCAATTCCGTGTTCCGGCCGTATGCCTCCATCGGCACCAATCTGCTGTTCTTTGAGAAGGGCGCACCAACCACGGACATCTGGTTCTACGAGCATCGCGTACCCGAGGGGCAGAAAGCCTATTCCATGACCAGGCCGATCCGGCTGGACCATTTACAGCCCTGCATCGACTGGTGGGGTGGGGCGGACCGCACGGACCGCACGGAAACGGAACGCGCCTGGAAGGTGACTGCGGAAGACGTTAAGGCGCGCGGCTACAACCTGGACATCAAGAACCCGCATACCCAGGAAGACGATCTCGGCGACCCACAAGAACTGCTGGCCAAGCTCGGCGCAACCGAGGCCGAGGTCTCGGACTTGCGGGACCAGTTAAAGGCGATATTGACGGAAGCGCTGCTGCGATGAAGGCCGCTAGGACAATTTACGATTCCGTATAGTCAACCGATTTCTTTCGTCATTTCGGCGAGTATGTTTGACGTATACAGCGATTTCCCCTAAATTTGACCAATCTAGTCAGAAGGAGGCGCGCTCGTGAATAAATCTCGTCAAATCAGGCAGCCCAGCCCGGCGCCGAAGCCTGTCTGGAAGCTGGGAGAGGCCAAGGCAAAGTTCAGTAAACTCGTGCGCCTTGCCACGGCCGGGCAGCCGCAACGGGTCACGGTTCACGGGAAAGACGCCGTAGTCATCGTTGCGGCAGACACCTTCGAAGCTCTCCAGGCACGGGAGCACTCCGGCAGCTTGCACGAACTCCTGTCCCAATCTCCGCTGAGCCGTCTCACGTTCGGTGGAGCCGGTGTGCGGAGCCCGGTCCGTGAGGTTGAGTTGTGACGGGATGGTTGCTCGATACCAATGTTGTCTCCGAACTCCGCAAGCAGCGACCTGACAGTCACGTCAAAGCGTGGGCGGACGCGCAATCCGCGGACAGCCTCTTCCTCAGCAGCGTCACGCTGGCCGAAATCCGGTATGGCATCGAAAGACAGGCTGACCCAAAATTCCGGAATGAGCTGACAGTCTGGCTCGACCACCGGCTGCGACCGTGGTTTGCTGGGCGTATCCTGCCTGTGGATGAGGAGGTGATTCTGGAATGGCGTCGAATGGTGGCCCGGGGTCGAGAAAGTTCGATCACCTTCAGTCAGCCTGACCTCTTCATTGCCGCCACCGCGCAGGTGCACGCTCTCGTTGTGTGCACCCGAAACGAGGACGACTTTCGTCAAACAGGCGTCCCGATCTTCAATCCGTGGATGGGATGATGACCAATTGGCTCCGTCGAACGATCACTGTCCGCCCCACCGTATCGCCGCCTCTCCAATGAACGCCGAACACCTGCTCACCCACTTCGACCGCCTCGCTGACGCGCCGGACGCCATTCCGCGTTTGCGGCGGTTTATTCTTGACCTGACGGTACGCGGGAAGTTGGTGGAGCAGGACCCGGAGGATGAGCTGGCGGGGGAGTTGTTGAAGAAGATTGCGCCTGAGAAGCAACGACTTGTAGCTGAGGGGAAATTCAAATCGCTAGATACTACAGAACTCGATAATGAGGCAGAGCATGTTCCATTCACAATCCCTGCTAATTGGGTGTGGTGTCGCCTGGATGATATCGCGGCAATTGCCAGAGGCGGGTCACCACGCCCTATCAAAGCTTATCTCACGGATGACAAGGATGGCATCAACTGGATAAAAATCGGCGATTCGGACAGAGGCAGTATCTATATAAACGAGACGAAAGAAAAAATTCGGCCCGACGGCCTAAAGAAATCAAGAATGGTCTTCCCCAACGATCTGATTCTATCGAACTCTATGAGTTTTGGTTATCCATACATCTTGAATATTCAAGGATGCATACACGATGGATGGTTAGTCATACGAACTCCAGATGGTTTGTTGGATAAACTGTTCCTCTACAATTTGCTCCTTTCAAGCCATTCCAGGAACACGTTTTCAAATGCTGCGGCAGGGGCAGTAGTACAAAATCTAAATGCGGATAAGGTGCGGCAACTTCCCGTTCCCCTCCCACCCCTCGCCGAACAACACCGCATTGTCGCCAAAGTCGATGAACTGATGGCGGTGTGTGACCGGTTGGAAACAGCGCGGAAAGAGCGGGAAGCCACACGCGACCGGTTGGTAACGGCAAGCCTCGCCCGCCTCAACGCATCCGACCCCGGCCCGGCGGTATTTCAGAACCACGCGGCTTTTGCCCTCAACAACCTCACCCCACTCACCACCCGCCCCGACCAGATTAAGGCGCTACGGCAGACCATCCTCAACTTGGCGGTGCGGGGGAAGCTGGTGGAGCAGGACCCGGAGGATGAGCCGGCGGGGGAGTTGTTGAGGCGAGTTGCGGCGGAGAAGAAGCGGCTGGTGGAGGCGGGGGAGATTAGGAAACTGAGGATGCTATCTTTAACGGACGAAGCGCCGTTCGATATTCCCCCATCATGGGAATGGAGAGCCTTGGGAGAAATCGTGCATCTGGAGAACGGAGATAGAAGTAAAAACTATCCTAGTGGCGGCGACATAAAGACGATGGGAATACCATTTTTCAATACAAAAAATGTTTCGGATTATGCCGTGAAGTTCGACCAACTAGATTTTATTACAGAGGAAAAGTTCAAATCGCTTCGAAGCGGTAAAATGAAGGACCTAGATATTTTAATCACGTTACGGGGGTCTGTGGGCAAGCTTGGTCTCTTTCAAGCGACCGAGCAATTTACAACAGGCTTTATCAACGCTCAGCTTCTCATAGTTAGAAATATTGAGTGCAGTCTTGTACGTTTTTGCCTCACGTTTATGAAGTCACAGGTCTTTCTCAATCAAATCTTCGCCAGGTCGAGTGGTAGTACCACGCCGCAATTGTCGGCGAGTCAGCTTGCTGAGGTCCTAATCCCCCTTCCACCTCTCGCGGAACAGCGCCGCATCGTCGCCCAAGTCGATGAACTGATGGTGGTGTGTGACCGGCTGGAGGCGGGTCTTGCTGCGGGTGAGAAGACGCGGGGGCGGTTGGTGGAGGCGGTGTTGCATGAAACATTGGCCACGGGCAGACCAGAGGTATAGGCTAGTGGTAGGTCGGATTAGCGAAGCGTAATCCGACATTTTTTGTCCTTGCCGAACCTGATGCACCATCATCCGTGCTGGTCTCGGATTGATATCGTAGTCCAGCGCTTGGATGCTTTTCGTATGAAAACGACCTTCGACATAGACGAAACGGTGATGAAAGAGTTGCGAGAAGAAGCAACGCGACGCGGGGTCCCTGTGTCCGCCCTCGTCGAATCAGGACTTAGGCACCTCCTTATCGAGGAGAAGTCCACTGATGGTCAGGCGAGACATGGGGACACACTCCTGTTCATAAGCGTCGATTCAATGCTGCAAGCACCATAACACCATACCGACAATCTACATGTCCTACTCTTCGAAAGGAACTCTGCCGCTCGCTAGTCTCGGGGATGTCGGATTCTGCCGCCGGCTATCCGACCTACGGAACTTCCTTGAAGCCGTTGACAACATGTCCCATATCCGGGACACTATTCCTCTGTGGAGCCTGCCTTCTTTCATCCCAAAGCGAGAGGCATCATACGGACTTTTCCAGATAAAGGAGATGCTCCATGAACTCAGCTAAACCTGTCGTTGCAGGGGACGCGACTGCGCTGGCGGAAATTTTAGGACTGACTCCCATTGATGGAGCGGAAATCCAGCTTCGGAGTGACTTGAATGACAAAATTATTGAGGTTGTGGAGAAAAGCAGACTCACCCATGCTCAGGTGGCCAAACTGGCTCGGACTTCCCGATCCCGTATGACGGCGATTCTCAACCGCAATACACAAGATGTCTCTACTGACCTGATGCTCCGCATCATGGCCAGCTTGGGCTATCGGGCCAAGCTGACCTTCTCACGAGTGGCGTAGCCAACTTCTTCAGAATAATTACCTTTCGATAGGCTCATCACAATCGGGCGCGGCACAGAACGTGAAATCCAGACTAGAGCAATTTACGCTTCCGTATAGCCCGCCGTTCCCTGCCGTAGGGTGCATCCCATGCACCAGTCTCCTGGTGCGCAGGGCGCACCCTACGCAAGCCCGAGCCGAGAGCGGACTGGCACGGCGACAACTTATCGTAAACCGGACTAGGGTAAACTGTCCTCCCGCCTCCAGTTTAACAGAAGTGATCTTATCAGACGTAATCTGCCTCGGCGTAGTGAGAGACGCCCTGTCCGGCACTACAGCACGCCGAGGGGCGGCATGAGGTGAAGCTCGTCGGTATGAATACCGGCGGGCTGGGCAAGAACGCTCAGCATGGCATCTGCCACATCGTCCGGAGACAACATTTTTGTCCGGTCCAGGTCTCCACCGCTTTTATCCCACAGGGGAGTATCGACCGCGCCAGGAATAACCGCGGTGACCTTTATCCCTTCTGAACGGACTTCAGCCGCCAGGACTTTTGTCAGACCGAGGGCGCCGAATTTGGAGGCGGTATAGGCGGTTGAGCCGGGTAAGATCATGTGGCTGGCAATGGACAAGACATTGAGGATATGGCCACTTTTTCGGGACAGCATGTGTTTGAGGGCACTTTTACAGCAGAGATATGTCCCACGCAGATTGACGTTCATGAGCATGTCCCAGTCCTCGGTGCGGGACTCCATGATGGGACCAAAGGCTGCGCCACCGGCGCTCGTCACCAGAATATCAAGCTGTCCGAACTCTTGGACGGCTCTATCCATCAGGCTTGCGATTGCTCGTTCGTCGGTGACATCAGTGGGAACCGCGACGGCTCGGGCGCCGGCCTGCGCACACTCTTGGGCAACTCCATCCAGCGTCGCCTGGGTCCGGGCAGCGAGCACGACCCGTACGCCAGCCCGAGCGAGGGCGAGGGCGGTGGCGCGACCTAGGCCGGAACTCGCGCCGGTAACAACGGCAACCTGTCCGTGAAGCTTGGGGGATGACATGCTGGATTCCTTACGCGGGGCTCTTACGCGTTCTCTCCGTGATATTCAAAGAAATTCTTCGGGGTTTCCCATAAACCAATACGCACCAGGTGTGCGTCCAGACGCGGTTTCAGCAGGTTCCAAATAACGTGGACAATGTTTTCTCCCGTGGGGTTCAGATTGCGAAATTCTTCTGTGTCACGATTGAGATGTTTATGATCAAAACGCTCGAGTACTTCTTCTTGCACAACCTGCATAAGCTCGACCAGGTCAAAAACCATACCGGTCTGCGGATCGATAGAGCCGGTGACGGTCACTTCCAGTTCGTAATTATGGCCATGGCCATGCAGATTATTACACTTGCCAAAAATCTCTCTGTTCTGCTCGTCGGATAAGTGCGGACTATGGAGACGGTGGGCTGCGCTAAAGCTGAACGATTTTGTGAGTGCGGCCATAGTCTTTCCCTCTCCGCCCGACACATCGGACCAGAGTGTTGGTTCTTCATACAGGCGAACGCGCAAGAGCTGTGCTGCAATCTGCTCCGCACGTAACCGGTCTTCAAGATAATCTCGCATATAGGCTGCGAGGTTTTCCGTCGTAGGAATGCGACGGCTAAAGGCCGGATGATCGAGATTAATGAATTTATGGTCAAACTGGCCGGTGACCTCTTTGAGCAAGCGGTCGAGTTCCTTGATATTAATCACCATCCCGGTTTGCGGGTCGCTCTCTCCGTGAACGGTCACACGCAAGACGTAATTATGCCCGTGGCCGTACGGACTGACGCATTTACCAAAGGTCCGCCAATTTTCTTCCTCTGAAAAATCGGGATTCCAATAGCGGTGAGACGCCTCAAATTCAACAAAGCGGGTGAGATGATACATTGCATCACCAGTAGGGTTACCCCCTGAGGATGCAGTAATGGGTGCAGGGGGTCAAGTAGGACAACCGCGGCGTTTGACGTGGCAAAATCCGGCGGAGCGGGTGGTGCGCTCAGAGCGCTCCGGCCTGTGGCTAGGCTCGACAGGTCAGGAGAGCGATCTCGCGTGGAGTGAAAAGACGGATGCGCTGGCCCGTGACACCCAAGCCTCGATTTACATACAGAAAACAATCCTTGAGGCTATACTGACCGCGCGGAAAGCGGGTAATAAAGCGGGCCAAATTGAACTGATGCGGCTGAAAGGGCAGGGCAAATTGACCGCCATGGGTATGGCCCGACAGGGTGAGATCAATACCAAGACTGGATGCCGCAGGAAAAATGTCGGGACGGTGCGACAATAAAATAGTGGGCTCACGGCTCGGAATGCCTGCTCTGAGGTGGGTGAGGGTAGTATCCGTATCGAGCCCGCGGGCCCAATCCTTCCCGCGGTCGTCCAGACCGATGAGGTGGAGCGTTGTGTCGGCAATGGCAAGATGGCTGACCTGATCCTGCAGAAGCGTAATATGGGTGTAGTCTGCCAGGCCAGCCGCAACCGCTTGCGCTCCCGCATATCGATCATGATTGCCAAGACAGGCAAAGACCCCGTGCCGGGCGTGGAGCGCGTTCAGATACGGGAAGAAGTCCGGGATATACGCAGGATTGGAATCAAGTATATCGCCGGTCAGGAGAATGAGGTCTGGCCGGAGTTCATTGACCCGCTGTACATAGGTTTTGAGTTCCTGGGCGGTGAGATTCGTCCCGATATGGAGATCACTGATATGGGCGATTGTGAGGTGAGGGCTTGTGGCCGGCCAATGGGCAAGGGGGAGTTCGATCTCGGATACGTGGAGCTGGCGCTGACCGCCAAGGTAGCCATAGATGAAAAGACCGGTAATGAGCATGAGACTCACACCCGCAAAGAGTTGAAAGCCCCGTGTCAGCACGGGCTGAACCGACAGGTGGAGTTCGGTAAAGGGGAGGAGGAAGCCGCATATGGCGACGAGGAAAGAGAGGAGTGCCCATACCACGCCACATAATATGAGAAAAACGAAGCAAAAGGCGGCGATAAAAGCCGAGGCAAAATAAATCCGGAGAGGTAAACGGAGGACTGTGGGCAGGGTGGGCAGACGCCGAGAGAAGCGAAGGAGAAAGAGATTCAGACAAAAAAGGATCGGTGTGAGCGTAAGGGCAGTGGCTGCGGAAGGTAGGGAGTGAATCGGAAAAAAGACGTTCAAAAACCAAACCGGTACGATCCATTGAGACAAGCTGATCGTGATTAAAAGGAGTATGAAGAAGTTCGCAAAGAAAACGCTCGAAATCCAATGGAAAGCTCTCGACGCGAGTTGGTATGATGGAGTTTTAGTCTGAGCAGTTGACACAGTCATGCTCCGTCGGATTTGGGAGACTGAAATGCAATACCAGAAGCTAGAGTGGAGTGGAGCTAAAGTAAAGCCGGGCTGGCCCAGCGGAGTTGGTCGTCTGATTAGGCAATAGGGTCGGCCAAGGCTTGCAAGATGCGCATCAGACGTTGGATCTCCTCAGGTTTGATATCTTCAGGCAACTCAACGACTGCCCGACGACCCGTGCCGAGTGGGATCTCCTGTCTACACAGGGAAACGTCGGCCATCGCCTGAAAAGGGGGAGGGGGTGGCTGAGAGGGGAGGGGGGGGGCGAGAGTCAATGCCTCTTCCGGGGGCGTACGAGTGGATTGAGGCGGGAGAGGTGAGAGAGCTGTTTGAGGACGAAGAAGACCCAGGCCGGCGAAACGCGATGAATCCAAGAATGCACGAGAAACGACTTCCGCGTTCTTTTTGGTAAATCTGTGTTTTATTATAAGCTGGTTTGTCAGATTGATATCCGAAGGCAGGCCAGTCTGTTCATACTGGGACAGCAGTCGTTGAAAAACCGTCGGTCGGCCGAGCGCTTCACGCAAGGCCCGACAACGTTCTGTCTCGCCCGTGGCGTGTTCTATTCTGATGAAAAGATCGCCGACCCGGAGATCTTTACCAATGGCTTCGAGGAGGCCGTACTGGCGTAAGCTGCTGAGTTTTCTGTTAAAAGGTCCAGATTGAGGGGCAAGCGCAATGTGTTCCGCAATAGATTCCCGACTTGTTGCGACCTGATTTTCAATACGAAATACCTTCCGCGTATCCTCAAGGCATTCTTGGAGGCTATATGAGGGAGCATTCGGACTTTTCGCCCGAGTGGTTTTCGCCCCAAGTGGCAGACTCTCCATCCTTTACCTCCTACGAAGTAGTTATCCACAGGAAACGGAAGATGTGGATACAGTAATCTATTATCCGTCAAGTAATATTCAACTATAAATAGTAAGTAAATATTACTAAATTGGGTGTGACAATTCAACGTCCAATCCTCGAATAGTGAGGGGAAATGGTTAAAGAGATTTCACACCTGAGTAATTCCAGCGGTATTACGGGACCTGACCGGGAAGGTCGATCAGTGTAGAGCAAAAGAATACATAATATATCAGTAATTATTTCTTATAATAAAATATTAAAGCTCTTCATATTTGAATATAATAGCTAAAAATTATTATAGTAATTAAATTACTCTATTTCTATATTATAAATTTTATAAATATCTAATTATTACTAATTAAATCAGATGGTAGGTTGAAAACGTCAAAGCTATACGAGGGACAATTGTTTCTTGACCCTCTGGGCGAGAGTTCCTATGCTTCAGGCGGGGGTAATATGTCGAGCCAAAGTCTCAGCAAGGGCGTGAAAAAGAAGCGGCAGCCCAAGCCGGCGGAACGTTCTGGTGGAAAGATTTCCATTATTCTCGTTGATGATCACCCGATTTTTCTGTCCGGTCTTCAGCAGTTATTTCGAAAACAGCCTGACTTTGAACTCCTTGGTGTAGCCGAGAGTGTCGCTGATCTTGAGAATCTCCTCGAAAAGGCAAAGCCTCAGGTCATTCTTATGGATTTCGAGCTGCCCGAGGGGGATGGGATTAGTGCGACCGCCTTTGTTCGCAAGCAGTCACCGGAAACGAAGGTTGTCATGCTCACCGGCTATGACAATCCGCCGCTTATCTTTCGTGCCCTGAAGGTTGGGGCAGTCGGATACCTGCTCAAAAATACCCGCTCTAAAGAGATTCTCGAAACACTCCGAAAAGTCGCGGACGGAGAAGTGTTTTTGAATCCTGACCTGGCCCGTAAGTTCTTGCACGAGTTTCAGCGCGATCAAGAGGTCGAAGAGCTGAGACGCTTGGTCCAAACACTCACGAATCGAGAGGAAGAAGTGTTGCGTCTGGTAGCAACCGGCGCCTCGAATAAAGAAATCAGTCAGCAACTCTTTATTAGCGAACTCACGGTCAAGATGCATCTTGCGAGTATTTTCCGAAAGTTGCAGGTGAATGACCGGACGAAAGCGGCGGTGCTGGCGCTGAAAGCCGGTTTGGGGGACGAATGACGCAGCTGGTCCCGGTGATGCTGTACACGCTCTGTCTGGTGTTGTGTATACCAAGAGGGGCAGGTGCCGAAACGGCGGAGACGCGAGTGCAGGAGCTCCTGGCCGAGTGTCAATCTGCGTATCACCGCCTTGTCGATTATCGCGGTATATTACGGCACGAGATATGGGAAAAAGGGGGCGTCCACAGGCAGCATGAAATTGCGGTCACCTTTCGCAAGCCCTCTTCTCTGCTCATGCAGTGGCAGTCGGGCTTATACCGCGGAACAACCCTGCTCACCAGGCCAACCCGGGCTCTGGGAACAATTTTCATCAGACTCGGTGGCTGGTTCGATTACGTCCGGGTCAATATTCCGTCCACGGAAATCAACGACCCTTTTGCGCCAGCCCTCAAAGATGTGAACGCGTGGCTCTATGCACTGAGAGCTCTCTCTCAAAGGCCCAGCGCCGATCGTAGCCTCCAACTCGTCGCTCTTCAGCCGGGAGACCCACAATTGGCCGAAGGGCGGGTGATTCTGTCAGTGCCGGCTTTCCTCATTCCATTTCGTGACAATACGGTGACTACGTATGAGTTCGTGATCGAGCGGGGAACCGGCCTGCCGCTCGAACTCATACTGCGCGGGGCATCCGGAGAAGTTCGCCAACGCTTGTCGTATACGGATCTCCAGATCAATACCGGGATTTTACAACAAGTCTTCGAGCGCGAATCTCCTGCATCCGGGGACCCGAGCCTGTTTCGACCTGGGACCGACCTGGATGTCCGCGGATTTGCCCAGAATTGGCTGCGCCGTGCAGGTGAAATACAAGATTATACCGGGGTATGGGTGACTGAAGCACGTCGTGGAGGTCAATTGAGCCGACAGATGGCGAGCTTCAAGTTTCGGAAACCGTTCGATGTGTATATCGCGTGGGAACAAGAGAGCGGCCGACTCAAGGAAGCCCTCTTTCGGACGGGGTGGAATAGAGAACGGGTCCGGGTTCGAACCTCGCTGTTCGGTATCCCGATCATTGGTGACCTCGTACCGGACGGCTCATGGATGCGAAGAGAATTGCACTCTTCTCTCACAGAGTTCGGGTTTGGTCAGGTTGTCGAACGGCTACAGAGGCAACTCTTACAAGGATGGCTCCAGAGCGAGTTGGAAGTGCAATTCCGTGGTATTCAGGAACATGACGGCCGTCCCTGCTACGTCTTGGAGTTTGTCTTCCCGAATAGTCAATGGCGCACCCATCCATATTATCGTATCGTGCTGCACTGGGACATTGTGTATCGTGTGCCGGTCAAACAAGAAGCCTATGACTGGAACAATCAGTTGGATACACGCTACGGGTTTCAGGATCTCCGTTTCAACGTCTCTCTGAATGAATACGACTTTAACTCCGCAAACCCGGAATACGGTTTTCTCTTATTCCGGCGGGTCCCGTGGCTTGATTGGTTTCTGACGGGACGGGAGTGATGGGCGACGAGAGGGGACTCAGCACTCTTCAAGCTGGAACCGCTGGGGGTCTGCTCGGTCTCCTGTTGGCGGTGAGTGGTTTCGCCGCGTTTAACCTTGGCTATCTTGATCTCTATCAGGCGTTCGTGCCCCTGCTGTGTATAGGGGTATTGTTGCGGGTTGAGGTGGGACAGGACTGGTTCCTGTCACTCTTACTCTTTGCGGTGACGAGCTCCTTGCTGTACACGGTTGGGCTGTTTGCCTTACCCTTACTCCTCGGATCAATACTCCTCAGTCTGCCTTTCGCCTTTGTGGTGAGATGGTGGGGCGTGGATACCGTGCCACAAACCGTCCGCGAGGATGCCTACCCGGTCCGACGGATTCTCGAATTGTGCGCGCTGCTGCAAGTAGCGCTCTTTTGCCGCTATATTATCTATCGTTCAAGCGGCGGCCGCATTCCTATTCATATTGGAGAATTTGAAGAACTGGCACGATTCATACTGAGTGAAGCCGGTGGCTGGGCTGTTTTTGCCTTGGGCTATGGATTACAGCACCGGGCGCGGTATGGGACATTGTATACGTCCGGGCTCGATTTTGCGGGCAATTTCCCGACGTTAATGCTTACGGGATTGCTGCTGGTCACGCCGTATAGTGCGATCATGATCCTTGGGGTCAATACCTTTGGGGGGGCGGGGCTCTACTTGAGCGCTATTCCAGTTGGGGCAGCCCATGTACTTATGCGAACACTCACGCTCCGCAAAAAAGAAATTGAGCGTCAAAATACGCAGTTGCAATTAATGAATGTAGACATGGCCAGAAGCGAACGCATGGCGGCAATCGGACATATGTCGTCTACTATCTCGCATCAACTCCTCCAAAAAATTGGCCTCCTGGGTCTGCAGTGTGACCTGTTACGCGACACGCTGGACGAGACGCAGCCGCCCAGCCACGAGAGGTTGGACGAGGCATCCCAACGGGTCGAACAGCTCGACGCGGCCATTACGGACTTGAACACCACCCTGTCTGATCTGCTGGTCTTTTCCCGTGACTTTGCCGTCCATCGTGAGCCTGGGTTGTTGAGCAAACTCCTGCAAGAGGCGGGGCGAGAAATTCACGAGGCCGCTCGGACACGCGGGGTGACCCTCCGCTATGAGCTGGAAATGCAGGGCGAAGGACCGCTCGTGCCCTTTGATCGTATCAAGCTCAAGCAGGCCATTTTGAATCTCTTGACGAACGCGCTGGAAGCCTCATCTGGCGATGGGCAGATTACAATTGGTGCGCGACAGGTACACGATCAGATGCGGGTCACAATCCGGGATACGGGCACTGGTATTCCGGAAGGAGTGGGCGAACAGCTCTTTGCCCCCTTTGTCTCCACCAAGAAAACCGGCTCCGGCCTGGGCCTCGCCTTTACGCAAAAAATCATCGAACTTCATAATGGGACGATCACGGCACACAACAATCGAGAGGGCGGGGCGACCTTTACCTTTGCCATTCCGCTCACCGTGCAGGAACACAAAGGATAGCGAAGCGTATGCAGTTACGGAATGCACTCGCACTGGTGACGGGCGCGGGCCGCCGCCTCGGACGAGAAATTGCTGTTGCTTTGTCTCAAGGAGGAGCAGATGTGGTCCTGCACACCTATACGTCATCAGGAGAGGAGACACAGCAGGCGGTGCAACAATATGGCCGCCGCGCCTGGATTATACGTGGCGATTTGGCAGACCGCCGCGACGTCCAACGAGTAGCCCGTGAAGCCCTGGAAAAAACAGGAAAAATCGACATTCTCATCAATAATGCCGCTGTTTTCTTTCCTACTCCCATCGCTACCCTGACTGCGCAGGAGTGGCGCGCCTTCCGTCAGACGAATATATCAGCGCCCTTTTTCCTCTCCTTGCTCATCGGAAGACAAATGTATCAACACAGGCAGGGGAAAATCGTTTTTCTTGGCGATTGGAGCGGCCAGCGACCAAGTCGGAATTTTCTTCCCTACTGCGTGTCTAAGGCAGGGGTATCTGCACTGACGCAAGCGCTGGCAAAGGCATTTGCTCCACATGTTCAGGTCAACGCGGTCGCTCCTGGACCGGTCTTACTCCCGGCAGACTATGGCCCAGGCCGGCAAGAAGAGCTGCGTACCCGTACACCGCTGCAACGCTTCGGGAGCCCGCACGACATTGCGCGCACGGTCCGCTTTCTTCTGGAATCGGGGGATTTTGTGACCGGTGCCAGCTACGTGGTTGACGGCGGTTGGCTGGCTCAGGGGCCTGATGGCAGCGAGACCTCACTATAATCGGTCTGACACGGCGCGCCAGGGGCAAAATGATAGATAAATCGGCGCTGTCGTGAAGAATACGCAAGTAATGTTGAAGAGCAGGTGCCATAGCCGTCGAGGTGGATACACAGGCCGTTGCGCGGGTCTTCGGTTCGTGGGTCGAGCGGTGTGGTGTGGTCGGCAAGTCGCTCATGGAGGAGGCGAAAAAGCTCTGTTAGGGAAAAAGATGCCTGGGGTGCTGTGGTCATTTTTTCTGCCACGGTCTGAAAATACTGAAAAGAGTGCGCAATCTTGGGACATTCGGGATCGTTGAGGTTCATATTGGTCAACAGATGGACCCCAGGTTCGAGCTGCTGGACACGAATGGTCCGCTCAATGGGGTAGACGACATACGCTGCCTGGCTGTCAACCAGGAGGAGGTTGAAAGGGTTATAACGATCGGCAGGTTGGTGCTGAACGGACGTAGAGGCCTGGTGGGCGGACGGCGCCTGAAGGGCGTCCAGGCTCAACAATCCACGCGACCGCCGGCGCGGGTCAGCCGGTTGAGGCGTATGCCGGTTTAACATGCCAGCGACAAGACCATGCGCGTTGACACCCAGCCAGGTTCCTCCGGCAATAAGATCCTTCCCGCCGAAAATCCAGGGTGTGGGCTGGAGCACGACGGGTGCGGTAGAGGGGCGATTCAAGTATTCATCCCGGTTTGCCGCTACTACGACAGGATAATCCGGAAAAATTTGAAAGTACAAGGCGAGCGTACACATGCCGCGCGGCAGTATAAGATGGGGAGCGAGGCGTCGCAAGAGGGAAGGGGCTTCACGTTGTGTTTCAGCTACCTCTATGATAAGGTCCGCCGGCATGCCTGCACCGAGGAGGAAGAATGTTCGAATCTGTTGATGACGTTGTTTCAAAGCTCTCAGACCAAAAATATATTTGTAATCGACAAATCGCGACCGTTGTCTATTTGGCTAGCCAACTGCGTAAACCGATCCTCGTCGAAGGGCCCGCTGGTGTCGGGAAGACGGAACTGGCCAAGGTGGTGGCCGGGGCGCTGGACTGTGAATTGTTGCGCCTGCAGTGCTACGAAGGTCTGGATGAGGCGAAAGCCCTCTACGAGTGGGAGTATGCCAAACAACTGCTCTATACCCAGATCCTCAAGGACAAAATCAGTGAAGTGCTGGAAGGCACGAGCACATTGAAGGAAGCGGTCGAGCGCATCGGCAAGCAGGACAGTGTTTTCTTCTCGGAACGCTTTATTCTGCCCCGGCCCTTGTTGCAGGCCATATCGGCCGACCATCCGCTGGTTCTCCTCATCGACGAGATCGATAAATCGGACAGTGAGTTCGAAGCCTTTTTGCTTGAGGTCTTGAGTGACTTTCAGGTGAGCGTGCCGGAGCTGGGAACGATTCAAGCCCAACATCTGCCGGTTGTGGTCTTGACCAGTAATAATGTGCGCGAGATGTCAGACGCGCTCAAGCGGCGCTGCCTCCACCTCTTCATAGATTTCCCGAACCAGGAGCAAGAGCTCGAAATTGTGAAGCTCAAGGTACCGGGGATTGCCACGCAGTTAGCCAATCAGGTAGTTGAAGTCGTCCAGTCAATCCGCAAACTCGACCTGAAAAAAATTCCCAGCATTAGCGAGACCCTGGACTGGGCGAAAGCGCTCACCCTGCTCAATGTGCACCGGCTTGAAGAATCTCAGGTGAATGAGACCCTGAACACGATCCTGAAATACGAAGGGGACGTGCGCAAGGCAGAGGCGGAGTTAAAGGAATATATCAGCCGTCAGAAGGCAAAGGTCGAGACACAGGCGGCGAGCCAGGAACAAGACGACAAAGATCTCCTGCACTAGATAGGCCCGCGTGAGGCTGTATGGACGACAAGATTATTGAATTCGCCCACTTGCTGCGGGAGAACGGCCTGAAAGTCTCAGCCGCAGAAAATATGGATACCTTTGCCGCTCTTGGGCTGGTTGGGATCCAGAATAAACAATTACTGAAAGATACGTTGCGCGCGACCTTTGTCAAACGGCAGGTAGACATCTCGGTGTATGACGAACTCTTCGACATGTTCTTCACTGGCCTCGGTGAAGTGATCAAGGCTGCGGCCGCGTCCACCATGCAGGCGATGGAGATGACCGAGGAAGAATTTCAAGAATTCCTCGAACAGCTAGAAGACGCCTTGCAGAACATGGACCAAGAAATGTCAGACTTGGCGCGTGCTTTGCTGACCAATAATACGGGGCAACTTGAAAAAATGCTTCAAGAGGCGGCTCAGCAGGCGAATCTCCAGGATATTCAGCGCTCTTTTCAGGAAGGACAGTTCGCGAATGCGCTCGCCCAGATGATGGGTTTCGGCAACATCCAGCAGGAACTGCAAAACCTCAAGGATGCCTTACAGCAGGCCGGTTTAAGTCCAGAACAAATAGAACAATTGTCTCAATATATTGACCAGCGCCTCCAAGACCTCGCGCATATGATCCGCAGCTATGTCCGGGCCGAGTTAGAGAAAAAAGACTCGGAACTGCGCGACCAGCAAAAAATGAGGAGCCTGGCGGACAAGAGTTTCTACTACTTGTCTGAGGACGAAATTCGGAAAATGAAGGAGGCGGTCACCAAGCTGGCCCAGCGGCTGAAACATATTATTGCGATTCGGCGCAAACGGGGCAAACGAGGACGGTTGGATTTGCAGCGAACACTCCGAAAGAATCTGCAATACGGCGGCGTGCCCTTTCACATTATTCTTGATGTGAAAAAGAAAGAAAAACCGCAGGTTGTTATTCTGTGTGACGTGTCCGACTCGGTGCGGAACGTCTCGCGCTTTATGTTGCAATTTGTCTACTCCGTGCAGGACCTCTATTCCAAGGTGCGCAGCTTTATTTTTGTAGCGGACATTGGCGACGTAACAAAACTGTTCGAGGATAATGAAGTCCACCAGGCCATAGATTTAGCCTTACGGGGCAATTTTATTAATATCTACGCGCACTCGGATTTTGGCCGGGCGTTCAAGACGTTTCATCGGGATTATCTCTCTATCATCAATAAGCGGACCACGGTGTTGGTGCTGGGCGACGCGCGCAATAACTATAATCTGCCGCACGACTGGGTTATTCGGGACTTGCAACAAAAAGCCAAACAGGTGATTTGGCTGAACCCTGAAAGCCGGCTGACGTGGGGATTTGGAGATAGCGAGATGGACCGCTATGCGCCGTATTGTGATCTGGTTGAAGAGTGTCGTAATCTCAACCAGCTCTACCGCGTTATTGATCACTTGGTGACCGCCTAGAAGAGTAAAAGCGTCCTCCACTAGACATAATATGCTGGACACGTTTACTCTTTGCGGTAGGCATGCCCCCTTGAAGGTGATATCCTTTCTGTGATCCCGCGCAAATGGAGGAGGAATGGACCGCGAGGGTTTTATTGAAATGAAAGTCGGTGGGTTGACGCTTGACCCGGTGACCAAGACCCCAATCGTCATCCTGAAAGATGCTGAGAACAAGCTGAACCTGCCGATCTGGATTGGCTTGATGGAAGCGACTTCAATGGCGACCGAGTTGGAAGGGATCAAAATGGCGCGGCCCATGACCCATGACCTTCTCGATAACATGATCAAGGAAGTCGGTGGCAAGGTCGAGGCTATTGAGGTGACGAATCTCCAGGACAATACGTATTATGCCGCCATTTGCCTCAAGGTTGGAGAACGGGATATTGTGATTGATTCCCGGCCGAGTGATGCTATCTCGCTTGCGCTTCGGACGAAAAGTCCCATCTTTGTGGCGGCCCAGGTGCTTGAATCGTCGAGCGTGCTCCAACAGAAGGAAGACGGTGAGGAAGAAGCGGATTTGTCGAGCGTCTCTCGGGATAAGTGGGCAGAGATCCTGGAGAAGATGTCTCCGGACGACTTTAAGTACAAAATGTAGTCTCTTTCGTAGACTACTCCATACGGTCCATGGCACGTACTCGTAAGCAAGAACTCTCCCCATCTTCATATCCTTCAGCACGACTGGTCGAGTGGCTCCGGAAGCAGTCGGACGTCATCACGCGCTATAAACAGCAGATTGTTCTGGGGAGTGCCGTTGTCGTCGTATGTGCCATATCCGGCATTTCCTGGGCAGCCTGGGCACAGTATCGCCAGAGTCAGGGGCTGGAACATTTTCGAGTCGGGCTCCTCGCGATAGAATCAAAAGAGTACGATATGGCTGTTGCCGAATTAACCCAGGCCGAAGCGGCGCTTTACGGTGAGAGTAGGGGGGTCGCCGCCTTGCACTTAGGGGAAGCATTTGAGAAGAGCAATCAGCTGTTGGAGGCGAAGGATGCCTACGAGCGAGTAGCCACGTCTCATGATGCTGGACCGTATGTGAAACAGATTGCGCTCTTACGTTTGGGCCACGGTGCGGAAGAAGCCGAAGAGTTCGATGCTGCGGCACAGTGGTACCGTGAGGCTTCCGGACTGGATGGACCAAGTAAGAGTGAGGCACTGCTGGCCCTGGGAGAAGCCTTAGAGAGACAGGATGGGGCAAGTGTTCCTCAAGCATATTTTGATTTGCTAGAGCAATTCCCCGACTCTCCACTTGCTGACATGGTTCGCACCAAGACGGGCAAGTGAGTTTTTATAATATATATTTTATGTCTGATAATATATATTTTGTAAAATTATATCCATAGTGAAGACTAGCCCGATTAGGCCGTTGGCAAGGAGGACAGAAAGAACAGCGGCCATCCGATGCGCATCTTCAAGGCTTTCTGCCTGATTTTCCAGAAGTCATAGCGTGTTCTCGCGCGACCGTCAGACTCTGCCCGTATTTGGGCCTACGCCCCCAGCTGTGTTGGCTATAGTGACTGGCCACGCCTCCTGGCACCGATCAGGGGCTACTGCTTGGTCTCGCTGACGTATTGAGGCGAGTATTGTGACGGGCTTGGTTTTATCGCCGGCGCTCGGAATGAGGATGTTTGGAAAAAGCAAAGGTATGTTCAACGACACGAGCCTCGCTGTGGAATCGCTGGTACTTCGCTGCAAAATGGTTATTTGCGCCGTTTAGGCGATGGCCTCCAGACTACAGCCCTCTTTGTGAGGTACTGCTTCAGGTGATATAAGATGAATTATATGACTATAGTCAAAAATATTAATTCCACGACAAAGTCGCTAGTGCTTACCTCTCTATTGGTCAAGAAATAAGGATTCGCTTGTCCCGTAAATCTTGGAATATACGATTTAGACTATAGTCAATATATTCTTCTTGTGGCACTCATATAGATAATCACAACATTCTAAACATAAAAAAGGAGCCCCAATTGGGGCTCCTTTTTTACTCTGGAATTCGACTCGCTCAGGACTGCGATAGCTCTACCGCAAGACTCGCATCACTACCGGCTTCCACCGTAACCTTCTGCATGGTTTCACCCAAGGTCTCATGCCAGATCTTCACTTCGTATTCACCAGCTGGCACATCGCTCAGGCTAAACTTCCCCTCCCCGTCAGTCACCGCGTAATAAGGGTGATCCATGACAACGATCCAACCCTTCATCCAGCCATGAGCGTCACACTCGACCCGAACGACCTCGGGCTTCTCAAACTTCTTTTTCAGCTTTTTCTTAAATTTGGGCTGGGCCTGATTAAAAGCCGGATTCGCTTCGCTATAGGTATGAATGTTGTGCAGGATACCATCGTTATTGAGAATCTCGAGTTCCGACCCGGCCGGCGTGAAAACGATATGCGGCGTGTAGACACATTCTTTTTGGTCTAAAGCCATTGCATCACCAAAATCTTTCCCGCTGGAAATATTCGAGATCGAGACCACGGCATTTTTTATGCCCTTGTTCCCGCCAACCACGAGACTCTCATCATACTTCTGCGTTTGCGCGCATACTTTTGTGTCTTTGGTTACCTCGATGGGTGCGGCTTCAGGCGCATCACCAGCAAACGTAATGCTGCCGCTAATGCTCCCGCCGTTACTGACCGCGCCAGCGTCGTATCCAAGGGCCACAGAAGCGAGAGACAGACTTGCTCCTACGACCAGGGAAATAACCGTTTTGATATTCATACTACGCATGCTTCCTCCTCTACATATTTGTTTCGGTCGCTTCAGTATGTTCGGCCTCTCTTGCTTCGTCAGCAGGTTGGGCCGACTCCTCCACCAGCGTTGCTGTATCATCCGCTTCCTGAACTGTCGCCGCCGCCGTTCCACTCGCCCCATTCCCATTCATACTGGCAAACGGATCGTCGATGCCGAGCAGCATAATATAGTCACGCATGGCAACCATTTGTTTGTCCTCGTCACCCGCAAAGATGTCATCTGGGCCACCTGGGTAAAAGGCCGGCATATTCGTCCCTGGCATGAGAGCCTGGGGATCTTGAATCCACTCGACAATCCACTCTGGATTCAGGCGTTCTTTTGCCAGGGCCAAGTCCGGTGCCCAGCCGGCTGGCGGGCCCTCCGGCTTGCGGTCGCCCTGCTGATGGCAGGAGAAACACGCAAAATAGTCCTCTGACATGAGCACCTCGCCCGCATGAACCATTTCTGGCGAGGTACGGGCGAGGTCAAAATAGGTGTACGGAATCTCCAGCTTACTCAAAGCGTTAAAATAATCCACGATACCACTGGCCTCGTCATTAGCAAAATGAAAGGTCGGCATCCGCAGATCAAGCCAGGGACGGATGGGAATCGGCTGTTGGAGAAAGCCGTAGAACCACTCAGGCTGCACCTTTTTCCCCTGGCCCGTCAGAATGGGCGGGGCAAAGGATGGATTATCCAAATAGAGCGCGCGCACATCTCCGCCGCCACCTTCGATGACATGACAACCGGTACAATTGTAGTACTGGACCAGCCGCTGTCCTTTGACAATGGCGTCGGTCCAGTCACCGTGCGCGGTGAATTTCTCAGGCACATGATGGCCGGTCTGACTCTTCAAAAAGACGCGGACAGAGAGAATATCCTCGTCCGAGAGATTGAACGACGGCATGAGCTGCTCAATCCGCTCCGTGGCGTAGCCCCGCGGGGCATTGACCTTCTCATACGTCCAATCTTCCCAGGTATGCGGGACATCGGTCCGGTTCCCAAAGAAGAGTTCTTCCAGGCTCTTCTCCCCAAATGAGGTCAGCTCCACCCCAATCCGCGCCTCTTTTTCCATGCCGGGGATGTCGTGGCAGCCGTGGCAGCCATATTGTCGGACCAAGCCCTCCCCTTCGAGCACCAAGTCCGGGTCCTCCAACTCGGCTCGAATGTCCGGCCGTTCAATGTCCGTCTTGAGGGTCAAAAGATAGGACACGATGGCCTGCGCCTCCTCGTCACTCAGACGCAGGTCCGGCATGGCCGTATCTGGTGAGTAATCACGCGGATTTTTGATCCAGTGGTATAACCAGCGCGCATTCGTCTTCTCTGCAACACGGGCCAGATTCGGCGCATGACTTTTGTTCTGCCCGACCATGGTGGCGGTCTGTTCCTCGTTGAATCCGTGGCAGGCCCGGCAGCCGAGGGAATTGACGAGGCGCTCGCCTGTTTGGACGAGTTCCGCGTTATTCGGATCAATACCTTCCGGCTCAGCGTGAGATTCCAGCCACGCCTGACCTTCTTCCATGCTGGCCTTCATCAGATAGGCCGTCACTGCTCGACCTTGGTCCTCGGTAAAGAAAAAGTGCGGCATCCGGGTATGCGGGCGAAACTCGTGTGGGTTGGTGACCCATTCAACCATCCAGGCCGGGTCGGACTTGACGGCGACCCGCCGCAGGTAGGGACCTATTTTCTTGGTCTCGCCATACCCTTCAACCAAATGACAGCCGGTACAGCCGAGCTGCATAAAGAGCTTTTCACCGCGAGCGATATGCTGACCAACTGTGGTATTCTGCGTGGCCACCGTCTGCATATCGGTGTGACAGCTCAGGCAGTTAGCTTCCATTTTGGGACCGAGCAGCAGCGGATGCTCCCAGAATTGCACGTAGCCGTGGGCAATATCCACGCTGCTGGTGGCGACCCCCTGGCCATTATGACATGAGGTACAGCCGAACGATTCCGGTGGATGGTTCGTCATCAAGACGTCATACTGCGGATGCGTTTTGTGCGGGTTCGGCTGATCTTCAAAGCCACGCTTGTCGATACCGACATGGCAGGACTGGCAGCGGTCAACACGCGCCAGGGGCGTATCAAAATTGCTCCGGTCGAATTCCGGCACGACCACCTGCGTAATGGCTGGAATCGCAGGCAGGACGAGCCCCGGTACCGGCCGTATCACATAATTGCCGATGCGCTGTTCCAGGAAATCCTTTTGCTGGTTCATTGTGCGCAACATTTCCTGAGCTTCGAGAACACGCGCGTTGATCTCATTGATTTCGTTTTCAATCCGGTCACGCTCGGATTGCTCGGCCAGAAAGACTTTCTCACGCTCGGCCGCCTCGGCCTGGAGCGCATCAAGATGGGCTTTCTCGTCTTTTGTCGAGTGTTCCAACTGAATGGCGTGGTCGTATTCGTACCAAGCAGCCTCAATTTCGCTCCGGACGATACGTAAGGCATTCTCCGCGTCACTCGTCCGCATTTCGGCGGCCGCCAGTTCGGTTTGCAGCGTGGCGAGACGCTGCCCCCCTTCCCCGCCCCCAATATCGGTCTGGGCCGACTCTAAGGAAGCCAAGACCTCCTGGTAAGCCGGCTCGGCGGCAAGACGCTCTTCTTCGGCCTGAATCTCCGCCAGCGTTTGGTTGTAGGCAAGCATCGAGAATTCAGCCTGATATTTCTTCCAGGGCCGACGCGACACCGCATCGTCCCAGACCGACCAGACCGACCCGATCAGCAGCAGCCCCACTGCGAAGAGAAATACTCCACTATACGATCTCTTTTCGTCGTCAACTTCTCTACGTGCCATAACAATCCATTATGAGCCGGTTGCTCGCGTCTCAAGAAAGCGACCGAGGTAGAATACCACTACCCCAATCCCAAGCAGCCATAATTCCTTACCCATACTCTTTTCTTCAGTCAGACCAACGAAGAGCGCGTAGCCAACATCTGCAATCCCAAGTGCCTGAAGAATTTTTGCCAGATAGAACATCATAAAGAGTAAATGTGTCCTCCATAGATACTAGATGCTGGATACGTTTACTCTTTTCAAACATTAATCCACGGCGTCACTAAAATATATTTTACATTCAGTATGTGGCGCAGCAGCATCTTAATCACTACGGCAATCATATTTAGCGTAAGAAAGGACGTTAAGAAAAAGCGGGCCGCGCCCCAGCGCTGCATGAATTCACGGCCCTTGAGCCACACTACCCACCAATACATGGCCGCGGTTCCGACCACAAAGAAACCAATGATGAGTGACAGGCCAAAGGCGGCCGCGGTCCAGTAGTCCCGGATGCCGACAAGATACGGCAGATCCTGGTTGGTCAAGGCTTCAACCAAGTGCGCATCCCACACCTCCCAGGGCCAGAACCAGTTCCAACCCGGTCCTCTGACAAAAGTGCCAATAACAATGGTCGAAATCCACAGCACGTGGAAGCCAAAGATAAAGGTCAGGATTTCGTACTTCCGTTCCTTAAAGGTGTAATAGCCGTTTCCCTTGGGATTAATATCAATAAAGGGAATAACCATCAGCCCCATAATAATAAAGGTCGGCGCCACCACTCCGGCGTGCCAGGGGTCGAAGAAGACCAGTATTTCTTGTAGTCCCAGGAAATACCAGGGCGCTTTGGACGGGTTGGGCGTACGCCCAGGGTCGGCTGGCTCTTCAAGCGGCGCGTCGACCAGCAGCGACCATAAGAGCAGGAAGATAATCGTAAACAGAGTGCACAGGAATTCCGCTCGAACCAGATTCGGCCAGGTATGGACCTTATCGTCTCCGGGGCCGCCCGCTTTTTTGAGCGTGACTTCGACCCGCGTGGCAGCTGAGCCCATTTCCGCCATAACAGCTCCCTTTTCTTACCGGTCTTCAGAAGAAGACGCTTTTGGTTTTGCCACTATGTACAGCAGCCAGCACACGACTCCCATTAAAATAGGAATGACAAGCACGCGCATAATACACCTCTGCTAGAGGGCGGGTCCTGAGAATCCGTCGCGCCGGATACGCCAAAAATGAACCGCCAGAAATAAACTCGTCACCAGCGGAATAAAGATACAGTGCAGAATATAGAAACGGAGTAAAGTATGTGCCCCAATCTCCCCACCGCCAAAGAGAAAGGCGCGGGCATCGTAAATCGGGTTCACCCCGAGCACCTCGTTGAAAGGCCCTTCATATCCCAACAGCGGGGTTGCCCGTCCCATGTTCGATCCGACCGAAACGGCCCAGATAGCGAGCTGATCCCACGGCAACAGATATCCCGTGAAGGAGAGGAGTAAGGTCAACACTAAGAGCAGGACACCAACGACCCAATTAAACTCGCGCGGTGGTTTATACGAACCCGTCATAAAGACGCGAAACATATGCAGCCAGACGGCAATCACCATGCCGTGAGCGGCCCAGCGATGCATATTGCGCATCAACATGCCAAACGGCATATCGAATTCGAGATATTTAATATCGGCGTAGGCATATTCCGCCACCGGCCGGTAGTAAAACATGAGATACACGCCGGTGACTACGGTGACCAAATACATCAGAAAGGTGATGCCGCCCATACACCAGGTGAAACGTAAGCGCGTGGCATGTTTGCGAACTTTCGAGGGGTGCAGATGGAGCCAGACATTGCCTGAGACCATCAGAATGCGGTTGCGCGGCGTATCTTCGTAGCCGTGGCGGAAAATCGACTGCCAGGCCTGCGACTCCATAACCTGGCGTTTGAGTTCGTCAAATTGGCTGCTCATACTCTTTCCTTGCCTTTACACTCGCCCTGCCACTGGCGGCTAGATGCGCAAGATGCTGTCGGGATGTTGTTTATTGGGGTCAACGCCGGGCTGCATTTTAAAAATTGTGCTCTTATCAACTATAAGCTGCCCATCGTCAGCCAACGATAATTTAAAGCGATCCATTGGTCTCGGCGCCGGACCTTCAAAATTGTATCCAGTCCGGTAGTACCCACTGCCATGACAGGGACATTTGTATTTATTCTCCGACGACGACCAGCGTGGAGTACAGCCTAGGTGCGTACAATTGGCAAAGATCGCGTAGAATCCCTGCGGTTCTCGGACGATCCAGGTGCGTTGGTCTGAGCGGTATTTCTCGCTCACCTCGCCAACCGGGTAGTCTCCTGGGAAGCCAGCCTTGAAGGTTGACGGTGGAACGAAGAGCACCCGCGGAAAGGCGGAACGGACAAAGGCCAGCAGGCTCACGAGCGAAATCAGCCCGAAACCACCCCAGCTGAGCCGGCCAAAAAAATCACGCCGTGACCACAGGCCACCTCTTTGCGCGCGTTCACGGAGCCGTTTCTCGCGCTCCGCCCTTTGCTCGACACGGCGACGCTCTTCGTATGCCTGGATTTCTTCAGGAGAAGTTGGTTTTTTTGCCATGGAGCTTACTCCTTAGTGATAGTGATTATACCTTGTTCTCTTATTTCCTTCTGAACATGAGAGCCAGCCAGCCCCCTACCCCCATGATCACAGCCAACAACAGCAGCATCAACCCTACCGGGGCAAAGAGCGGCAAGAGAATGATACCAATAAGGAGAAATGGAATGCTCAAAGCAACTGGGCTAAAAGAAGAAGCAGGCTGAGCCGAGTCTTCCTCCACTGGCTCTTCCGTTTGTGTTGTTTCCGTTTCGCCCTGCAGCAGGCTTACTGCGTAGTCGCGCAGTTCTTCACGCCCGTCCGTCCCGGCTTCGTTGATTAAGCGGGACAGCTCTTTCGTCAGGTCCTCGATGGTATTTTCGACATCCTGACCGGGCGCTGGTTTGTGCGCGTCTTCTGCCACAGAGTTTCGCCGTTTTCTTGGGCAATTTAGTAACGGGCTACCCCTCAGTCGTCAACTCCCCCTCCTTGTTCGAGGAGCGGGTCATTGCGCCATATCGATTATCTCCTGTCCTCCCATATAGGGACGGAGTACATCTGGTATCACAACGCTCCCATCCTCTTGCTGGTAGGTTTCAAGAATGGCGATGACAACTCGTGGGAGAGCCAGTCCGGAGCCGTTCAGGGTGTGCACGAATTCGGGTTTTGCACCAGGTTCGGGTCGGTAACGTATTTTCGCCCGACGGGCCTGGAAATCACGAAAGTTGGAGCATGAACTCACTTCGAGCCATTCTTCACAGCCCGGCGCCCACATTTCAACGTCATATTTACAGGCCGCGACAAAGCTCAGATCTCCGGTACACATCTGAACGACCCGATGCGGGATCTCGAGTTTTCGGCACACATCCTCCGCATTGTCGACCAGAGCCAGCAGCTCCGTATCCGAGTGCGACGGCTCAACAAATTTCACCATTTCCACCTTGTCGAACTGATGGCCGCGTTTAATGCCGCGAACGTCGCGGCCCGCAGACATTTTTTCGCGACGGAAGCAGGGCGTATACGCCACATGGTACACCGGGAGCTGTCCAGGTTCGATCACTTCCTCTCTATAGAGGTTGGTCACCGGCACTTCTGCGGTGGGAATAAACCAAAAGTCTTCTTCAATATCCCGGTAGAGATTCTCCCCGAATTTTGGGAGGTTACCGGTCCCAACCAAACAATCCTGTTTAACCATGACCGGTGGGTATACTTCGGTATAACCGTGTTCATTGACATGCAGGTCCAGCATCCAATTAATCAGTGCGCGCTGAAGTCGCGCGCCCAGCCCTTTGAGTATGTAAAAGCGGCTACCCGAAATTTTCACCCCACGCTCAAAATCAATAATGCCCAGGGTTTCGCCCAGTTCCCAATGCGGACGAGGAGAAAACGCAAAAGTCGGCGGTTTCCCCTCCGTTCGGATAACGACGTTTTCATCTTCGTCTTTCCCAACTGGAACGTCTGGATGAGGCAGGTTGGGAAGCTCTAAGAGCCGCTGCTGGAAGTCTTCTTCCTCCTGAGCGAGCTGTTTCTCCAGTTGGCTCACGCGCTCTCCGAGCGCTCGCATAGACCGAACGGTAGTATCGCGTTCGGTGGGGTCCGAAATTTTTCGGATCTCTTTTGAACGTGTCGTTCGTTCAGCACGCAGCGTCTCGACTTCGCGTATACGCGTGCGCCGGGCTCGATCACTATCGAGTAGGGCGTCAACCTCACCCCCTGGAACGCCGACTGTTGCCAGGCGCTCTTTCACCCCGTCTGGGTTGTCTCGGATCAGTTTAATATCAAGCATACGGTTTCTTCACTCTTCATCTTGCAGTTGGAAATTCAAAGGCCGCTTTGACATGGGTCAATTGCGCCGTGTCCCCTTCTCCCATAATCCCAATGACGTCAAATCGAGCAGCGTGGTCGTGGAGTTGGAAACGCGAAAGATAATGCAGGGCAGTCATGGCGATTTGACGCTGCTTGCGCTTATTGACTGAGGCCAGAGGGTTTCCGAACTCCCGAGAACGATGCGTCCGGACCTCAACGAAGACAAGCGTTTCTTTATCTTGGGCAACGAGATCAATTTCCCCGCGAGGGCATCGATAATTTCGCTCAACTATCACATAGCCGAGGTTGCGTAAAAACTGCGCGGCGCGCTGCTCGCCATGTTGGCCGAACAGGCGTCGCCGGTCACCGATCGCCATAGAATATAAGGTAGCTGACACGGCTTGCGTGGATCAAGAGCGTCCTCCGGCGGAGGGCCTATTCCGTTGAATTGCAAGGTGTGGTGTGACACACTGACCTTCGCAGAAAGAAGAACACATATGCGCATTACACCGGATGAAGTTCGCCAAGTTGCCACGCTGGCTCGTCTCTCATTTAGCGCAGAAGAGCTGGACGAACTGACGCAGCACTTTGATACGATATTGACCTATGTCGATAAATTGGGTGAGTTGCAGACCGACAGTGTTGAGCCGACCGCCCATGCAGTGGCAGTGTCCGCTCCGCTGCGAGACGATGTTGTCACCAATACACCGAGTGCCGCCCAAACGGATGCCCTGCTGGCGAATGCCCCGAGTCGGAAGACCTATTTTTTTCGCGTTCCCAAGATTATTGAGTAACCATGTCACACCACGCCCTGACCATTCATCAAGCCCGACAGAAACTACGCACCCGAGAGGTCAGTGCCGTCGAGTTGGCACAGTCTGTTCTGGCCCGCGTTCGGCAAACAGATGAACGCTTGCATTCATATCTGACCGTGTGTGCCGAAGAAGCGCTCGCCCAAGCAGAAGCCGCAGACCGGATGCTTGCAAACGGAGCGACTCCCCCTCCACTGTGCGGTATTCCGGTTGCGCTCAAGGACGTTATCCTCGCCCAGGGGGTGCGCTCAACCGCGGGTTCAAAAATCCTCGAACAATTTATTGCACCATATGATGCCACCGTGACGCAACGCCTCAAGGAGGCCGGCGCCGTGATTATCGGCAAGGTCAACTGTGACGAATTTGCAATGGGCTCGTCGAATGAGAATTCGGCTTTCACTCCCTGTCGCAATCCATGGGATACGGACCGGGTGCCGGGTGGCTCCTCCGGCGGGTCGGCGGTCTCCGTCGCGGCCGACCTGGCATGTGCGGCCTTGGGAACGGATACGGGAGGTTCCATTCGCCTTCCGGCTGCATTCTGCGGTATTGTTGGCCTGAAACCAACCTACGGGCGGGTGAGCCGGTTTGGCGTTGTAGCCTATGCCTCGTCCCTGGACCAAGTCGGCCCGTGTACCAAGGACGTCCGGGACTGCGCAATTCTTCTGGATGTAATTGCCGGCCATGACCCCCGTGATTCGACTTCCGTCAACAGACCTACACCCAGCTATACCGCTCACCTGGAGCGAGGCGTCAGTGGTCTGCGTATCGGTATACCGCAAGAATACTTTATTGAGGGGATGCAGCCGGAAGTAGAAACAGCGGTCAGAGAGGCGATTGCCCATTTACAGTCATTAGGTGCAGAGGTCGTCCCGATCTCTCTGCCGCATACCGAATACGCGGTTGCCACCTATTATATTATTGCCATGGCTGAGGCGAGTTCCAATCTGGCCCGCTACGATGGGGTTCGCTATGGCTACCGTGCATCTGAGGTCGAAGACCTGGGAGCGCTATATCAGACGACCCGCGCTCAGGGGTTTGGCAGCGAGGTCAAACGGCGGATTGCGCTCGGCACCTATGTCTTATCTGCCGGATATTACGACGCCTATTATTTGAAGGCGCAGAAGGTTCGGACTCTTATTCGGCAGGATTTCCTGAACGCCTTTGAAGCCTGCGATACTATTGCGACTCCGGTCGCTCCGACAACCGCGTTTCGGCTGGGAGAGAAGCTGGCCGACCCCCTCACCATGTATCTCTCGGATATTTTTACCATAGCGGTTAATTTGGCGGGCTTACCAGGGCTGTCCGTGCCGTGTGGCTTTGATCAGCACGGGTTACCTATTGGGCTCCAGCTGATAGGGCCTCCCTTTGAGGAAGAGGTATTGCTTCGGGCCGGTTACGCTTACGAGCAGGATCATGACTGGCGGACCCGGAAGCCGCCTCTCTAACAGCAGAAATTTCACAGAGTAGCAGTATGACCTACGAATCCGTCATTGGCCTGGAAGTGCACGCGCAGTTACTGACTGAGTCAAAAATTTTTTGTGGCTGTTCTACCCGCTTTGGCGCGGCCCCCAACCAGCATACCTGCCCGGTCTGCCTGGGCCTGCCCGGGGTCTTACCCGTACTCAATAAGAAGGTTGTCGATTTCGCCCTCCGGGCCGCACTGGCAACCCACTGCACCATTACAACCACGAGCCGCTGGGCGCGGAAAAACTATTTTTATCCGGACCTGCCCAAGGGCTACCAGATCAGTATGTACGAACTGCCTCTTGCCGAACACGGCTATGTTGAGGTCACCGCCGAAGAACAGGCAAAAAAGGTGCGCTTAACCCGAATTCATATGGAGGAAGACGCCGGCAAGAGCATCCATGATGCTGAGGCAGGCGCGAGTCTTGTTGACCTGAATCGTACCGGTGTTCCCCTATTAGAGATTGTCAGCGAACCGGATATCCGGTCTGCCGCGGAAGCCGGCAGTTATCTGCGCAGCTTGCGCGCCCTGCTCCAATATATCGAGGTCTGTGACGGCAATATGGAAGAGGGCAGCCTGCGCTGCGACGCCAACGTGTCCATACGTCCGCGGGGGAGCACTGAGTTCGGCACCCGGACAGAGACCAAGAATCTCAATTCCTTTCGTGCTGTCGAAAAGGCAATTGAGCATGAAATTCAGCGCCAGACCGAGGTCGTCGAAGCCGGCGGCCGCGTCGTCCAGGAAACCCGCTTGTGGGATGCGGACCGAGAGGTCACCCGACCCATGCGCAGCAAGGAGTTCGCCCACGATTACCGTTATTTCCCCGACCCGGATTTATTACCCTTGGTCGTGGATCAGGCCTGGGTCGAACACGTTCGGACCGACCTGCCCGAGCTCCCGGCCGCGCGGCGAGCCCGCTTCGTGCACGACTACGACCTGCCGGCCTACGATGCCGAGGTGCTAACGGCTCGCAAGGATGTGGCTGACTATTTCGAGGCCAGCCTGCGCGCCTGTCCCGCAGCACCCAAAGTCGTCAGCAACTGGGTCATGGACAGCGTACTGCGCTTCGTTAAGGAAGAAAAACTGGACGCGGCGCTGAAGATCGAGACCTGGCCCTGCCCGCCCGAGCGCCTGGGCGCATTAATCGGGTTGATACAGAACGGTACCATCAGCACGACTATCGCCAAGACGGTCTACGAAGACATGCGCCGAACCGGACATTCCCCGGAGGAAATCATTGAGTCCAAGGGCCTGCGTCAGGTCAGTGATACCGACACCTTACAGGCCGCCATTGCCGAGGTGTTGACAGCCAACCCGGACAAAGTGGAGGCATATCGTGGCGGCAAGGAAAAGCTGCTCGGCTTCTTTGTCGGGCAGGTCATGCGCGCCACCCAGGGCAAGGCCAATCCCCAGATGGTCAATACACTCTTACGGCAAAAGCTCTCCCAATAGCGTTGCCAGCGATTCGACCAGTTCAGTACAGGAGCCCAGCATGGATTTTCATTTTACCCCAGCGCAGGACGCTTTTCGGCAGGAACTCCGCACCTGGCTCGCGGCCAACGTTCCACAAGACCATGGCCCGCTCCGTCACCTTCAGCCGCAGGCCTCAGCCGCGGACCTCACCTTCCTGAAAGACTGGCAGCGCACAGTCTTTGAAGGCGGCTGGACCGGGATTTCCTGGCCCGAAGAGTACGGCGGCCGCGGCGCTTCTCTGATCGAACGGATGATTTTCGATGAAGAAATGGCCAGCCATAAAGCGCCTGGGCTGCTGAATGTCTTGGGTTTGGAGATAGTCGGTCCGACGATTATTGTCTACGGAACCGAAGCGCAGAAAAAAAAGCATTTAGCCCCTATCTTGAGTGGTGCGGATATCTGGAGCCAGGGCTATTCCGAGCCGAACTCGGGCTCGGACCTGGGCTCACTCCAGACGCGCGCAGTTGACCAGGGCGATCATTTTTTGGTGAACGGCCAAAAAGTATGGACGAGTTTAGCCCGCTATGCCAATTGGTGCTTACTCCTGGTGCGGACCGACCCGGACGCGCCCAAACATAATGGCCTGTCAGCTCTCCTGGTTGATATGCAGAGTCCAGGCATTACGATTAAACCGCTTCGGACCATGACCGGCGAGAGCGAGTTTAACGAGGTCTTTTTCGAGAACGTCCAGGTCCCCAAGGCCAATCTTCTGGGGGAGATAAACCAGGGCTGGAAGGTCATTATCACCTCGCTCATGTTTGAGCGGCAGGGGCTGGGCTTCTATTTTACCTTCGCCCAAAAACGGACCTACGAAGACCTGCGTGCCTGGCTGTGTGATTCCGACCCGGCCTCAGGCCGGACGGACCGTCGGCTGCGCCAGAAAATGGCCCAGGCGTATATCGATTGCGAAGTATTGAAGTTGAATAATTATCGCGCCTTGACGCGGTTGCTGCGCGGCAACCCGGCCGGACCGGAAGGCTCGATTGCCAAGCTGCACTGGGCCGAAACCAACCAGCGCATGCAAGACCTCGCCGTCGCTATGCAGGGAGCCTCTGGGCAGCTCTATGACGAAGCCGGAGCGGGGAATTATTGGCAGTACGGCTTTCTCCGAGCCCGAGCCAATACCATTGAGGGCGGCACGTCCGAAATACTGCGCAACATCATCGCCGAACGCGTCCTCCAACTGCCCAAGGGCCGCTAACTAGGTCGTATAGGCCGAGTTGAAATGGACATAGCCGGTGGACAGGTCGGAGGTAACGACATGGGCACGGCCTCGACCCATATGCAAATGGATGTCTATGGAGAACTCGTCCTGCTGCATGATCCGGGCGGCCCGGTGCTCGTTGCGTGACCCGGTGCTCATACCGTTGCGGCCAATGGGAATATCGCCGACACTGATGGCCAGCCGGTCTTGATCCAATCGCGCGCCAGCATAGCCCACCGCGCAAGCAATGCGACCCCAGTTTGGATCGCCCCCGAAAAAAGCGGTTTTCACCAGGGGTGAATAGGCGATGCTGCGGGCAACTTTTTCCGCGTCCGCAGTATTCTTTGCACCGTTAACATAAATATCGACCACCTTGGTCGCCCCCTCCCCGTCTTTAACGCACATCCGGGCCAGGCTGCACAGGACCTCCCGCACTGCGTCTCGAAAGGCTGCGTACCCGCGGCCGCGCGGCGTGATCTCGCGGTTGTCGGACTGACCGTTGGCGAGCAGGACCAGGGTGTCGTTTGTACTGGTATCGCCATCGACGGAGATCGCATTGAAGGAGTCGGGCAGGGTCTGGTCGAGCACCTGCTGGAGCGCGGCCCGGCTCACGGCCGCGTCGGTGCATACATAACACAGCATAGTCGCCATGTTCGGGTTAATCATGCCGGCGCCCTTGGCCATGCCGGCAACGGTCAGAGTCCGTCCGTTCAGTGTCACCTGTCGGGTTGCGACTTTGGGAAAGGCGTCGGTCGTCATGATACCGGCCGTCGCGTTCCAGAAACCGCGTGGCGACAGGGCCGCGGCGGCGGCGGGAATGCCGACCCGCATTTTCCGCCAGGCGGGCAGTACGCCGATCACCCCGGTAGACGACGGCAGCACTAGGTGCGCATCAATGGCGAGTTCGCGGCCGACCAGCGCGCAGGTGTCCCGGGCCAGCTTGAGTCCCGGTCGGGCAGTCGAAGCGTTGGCATTTCCGCTGTTGACGACAATGGCTTGCAAACGTCCGGCCCGGAGGCGCTCTTCACCTATGAGGACCGGCGCGGCCTTCACCTGGTTGGTCGTAAACGCGGCGACGGCCGTCGCAGGCACATCCGATACCAGGAGCGACAGATCTTTTTTGCCGCTCGGTTTGAGCCCGCAGGCTACCCCGGAAAATCGAAAACCGGGGATAACGATCGGAGATTTTTTAACTGTGATTTTCATAACTTGGCTCTGCTTCTATGCGCCATGACACTTCTTGTATTTCTTTCCGCTGCCGCACGGACAGGGTTCGTTGCGGCCAACCTTGGGCGTATCCCGTATGGCTTGGACGGGTCTTGCCGCGGGCGGCTGCCCGCCTGGTCTCCCGGGTGTGGGTTGCGTGGCCGGCTGTGGTTGGAGCGCGGCCTGTCCGCCGTGCAACATCTGCATGGGTCGCTGTGCGGCCTGACCCTCCTCCATCCGCTGGACATCTTCCTGGCGAGCCACCTGGACGCTATAGAGCTTTTCAACAACATCTTCCTGCATCCGACGGGAGAGGTCATCAAACAGACTAAACGCCTCTTTCTTATACTCTTGCAGGGGATTTTTCTGGCCGTAGCCGCGCAGACCAATCCCTTCTTTGAGGTGGTCCATGGCAAACAGGTGATCTTTCCACAGACTGTCCATGGTTTGCAGCATGATCACCTTTTCGAGATAACGCATAACAGGCGGGGTAAAATCCTGCTCTCGCTCTTCATAGTGTTGGAGTGCCCGGTCTCGCACGAGATCCTGGAGTTCTTCCGTCGTCAACTCTTCTTGCTGTTCTTCACTCAAGCCAAGACGCATATTGAATTGGCGAAATACTGTGTCATCAAGCCCTTTCCAGTCCCACTCCATAGGGTCTATGCCTTTATCCGCATAGTTCAGCACGTTTTCTTCAGCCATCTCTTCAACAGTTTCCAGCACCTGGCCTTTCAGGTTCTCACCGCCCAGGAATCCCCGGCGCTGCTCATAGATGACTTCGCGCTGCTTGTTAATGACATCATCATATTCCAGTAGATGTTTGCGGATATCGAAGTTATGGCCTTCGACACGTCCCTGGGCGTTTTCTATCGCCTTGGTGACTAAGCCGGCCTCTATGGGTTCTCCCTCTTCCATGCCCAGCCGGTCCATTATCTTTTGGACGCGCTCTGCACCAAAAATACGCAGGAGGTCGTCTTCGAGCGAGAGGAAGAACCGGGATGAACCAGGGTCTCCCTGGCGGCCTGCACGCCCGCGGAGCTGGTTATCAATCCGCCGTGACTCGTGACGCTCCGTTCCCAGAATGTGTACTCCACCGGCAGCAACAACTTTTTCCCGCTCCTCGCTGCACGTTCTCTCGTACTTCTCAAGGATTTCACTAAAATCTTGGCTATACGCGGCAGGAGCTTTCTCCAACTGTTCTCGTACCTCTTCTATGACCTGCACGTGTTCCTTGCGCTGTTGCTCGTACTCGCGTTCTGCCTCAGCAATGGCGGCTTCATATGGTTGGCGCGCTTCTTCATAGTGTTGGTCGGCATCCTGGTAGGCGCGTTGGTTTTCTTCATATGTACGGCGGGCGGCTTCGTATTCCTCTTGGACACGTCCGTTTCCACCCAGGGCCAAGCCAGCCATCTGGATAATGGACCGATAGTAGTCTTCCAGCCAGCGCTCAAAGCGGTTTCGTGTCAGGCTCAGGCGCTCCGCCGCCTCGCCCTCCCCTATTCCATCTTCAGTCAACACCGCTATGAAATCAGCCCGTGCGGTTTCATATTCCTGTTGTTGCTCTTCATTCAGCGCTGGACCTACCACTTTGTCATATTCCGACAGTGCAGACTCATAGGCCTCTCGTGCCTGGCCATACGTTTTTAACTGGGCGGCTGAAGGGGGGTCTTTAGGGTCAAGACCCAACGACTCAACGAACACACGCGCGGCCTCTTCATAGTCGGCCCGGGCTTTCTGCAGCGTGGCGTGCAGGTAGGGACGATAGGTCTCCGCCATCCGTTTCAGGGCCGCATTACGCGCCTCCTCAAAAGGCGTCCAGGCTGGCTCATATTTCTCCTGGGCTTGGGCGATTGCGGTGTTATACTCTGCGCGGATTTCTTCCAGTCGGTCTTCGTAGCTCTTTTCTGGTGTAGCCGCTGTTTTTGCGCCCTTCTTGGTCCGAGCGGCACTGGCTTTATTGATCCATTTTTTTTCAATCTCGGAGCGGGCCAGGAATTCCGGGTTCCCGCCGAGCAAAATATCAGTCCCCCGGCCAGCCATATTCGTGGCAATAGTCACAGCACCGAGGCGACCCGCCTGCGCAATAATATTTGCCTCAGCCTCATGGTTGACCGCATTCAAGACGTTGTGCTTGATCTTTTTTCGCTTGAGGAGTCTCCCCAGATGCTCGGACTTTTCGACCGAAACCGTGCCCACTAACACCGGTTGCCCCCGTTCGTGACAATCCAGGATATCGTCGATCACTGCCTCGAATTTCTCACGCTCGGTCTTGTATACCACGTCGGGGTGATCCACCCGGACCATGGGGCGGTTGGGTGGAATGACCACGACATCAAGGTCGTAGATTTTCTTGAATTCAACCGCCTCTGTATCCGCCGTCCCGGTCATACCCCCCAATTTACGGTACATGCGGAAGTAGTTCTGAATCGTGATGGTCGCAAGAGTTTGATTTTCCTCACGAATTCGGACGCCCTCCTTGGCTTCGACAGCCTGGTGCAGCCCATCCGACCAGCGTCGGCCGGGCATCAGACGGCCGGTAAATTCATCCACAATGACGACTTCGCCATCCTTGATAACGTAGTCAACATCGCGCTTAAAAATGGCATGGGCTTTCAGCGCCTGGTTGACATGGTGCAAGGTCCCGATCTCAGCCGGGTCGTACAGGTTACGCACACCGAGAATACGCTCAACTTTCGCCACCCCCTCTTCGGTGAGTGTGGCGGTTTTGAGTTTTTCGTCGATGGCGTAATCGACCTCGCGCTGGAGACGTGGAATGACTCGATTGAGCGAGTAATATTTCTGGGTGGATTCTTCTGCCGGACCGGAAATAATAAGCGGCGTCCGGGCTTCGTCAATCAAGATGTTATCTACTTCATCAACAATGGAAAAATGCAACTCGCGCTGGACATAATCTTCAAGATTGAACTTCATGTTGTCGCGTAAATAGTCGAAGCCGTATTCGTTATTCGTTCCATAGGTGATATCCGCCGCGTAGGCTTCTTTGCGGCTGACCGGACGCAGATTCATATACCGATAATCCTTGACCACATGGGTCGGGTCAAAGATAAAGCTCGTGTCATGGACGACAGAAGCAACGGACAGTCCAAGGGCATGATAAATAGGCCCCATCCACTGCACGTCGCGTCGGGCCAGATAGTCGTTGACCGTTACCAGATGCGAGCCGCGCCCGAGCAGGGCGTTGAGGTAGAGCGGCAGGGTTGCAACCAGCGTCTTGCCCTCGCCGGTTTTCATCTCAGCGATGCGCCCCTGATGGAGGACAATCCCGCCAAGGAGCTGGCTGTCAAAATGGCGCATGCCGGTGACCCGACGCGAGACTTCACGGACGGTCGCATAGGCTTCGGGCAGGATGTCGTCAATCACGTCGGCTTCAGCCTCATGGAGTTCTTTCTCCAGGCTGGTTCGTTCTTCTTGGAAGTAGTCCAGCTTCTCCAGCACCTCTTCGTCAGGGATACCTTCCGGAGCAGTCTCGGCCGCCTGCTGGGCAAGCTCATCCAACTGCGCACGCGTGGCCGCGGTGGCTTCCTGGATCCGGCTGCGGAAGATATCCGTTTTCGCCCGCAGTTCATCCATGCTGAGCGGTTGCAGTTCGGGTTCAAGCAGGCCGATCTCTTCCACCAATGGACGCATCCGCTTGAGCTCGCGCTCGTTTTTGCTCCCAAAAATCTTCTGTACCAAACGTGCTAACATGATGGTGTTACCTTTAGATATTAACGTTCCAGACGTACCGCTGATTCAACCACATCCCCGAGAAAGCGAGCGCCGACTTTAATGAACTGGTCTGGGCTGTCTGTTACGAAAAAGCTGCCTCGACCCGGTCCATTCGACTGGGTCCGGTGGTTGTCGGGTAAGGTTTCCACCACCACCTTGGCTGTTTCCTCGGCAGAATCAATCAGCTCGACATGGTCGCCGAGATACACCGCGATCGTCTTTTTTAATAAGGGATAATGCGTACAGCCTAAAATCAACGTATCTATCCCACTCTGTTTGAGACTACTGAGATACGTCGCCACTGTCGAGCGGGCTACGTCGTTCTCCACCCAACCCTCCTCCACTAAGGGAACAAGCAATGGACACGCACGCGTATAAATCTCAAGAGACGGGTCCAAGGCGCGCAGCGCTTTTGTATAGGCGCCACTCGCTATGGTTGCTTCAGTCCCTATCACCCCTATTTTCCTGTTTTGACTGGACCGAACGGCGGCCAAAGCACCGGGCCGTATCACACCAATAACGGGTATCGTATAGCGTTCCTGTAAAGCCATGAGCGCCACTGCCGAGGCGGTATTACACGCCACCACCAGCATCTTGATATTTCGTTCAGCAAGAAAGTCACTATTCTCACACGCATACTGCGTCACGACATCGTGCGACTTTGTCCCATACGGACAGCGCGCAGTATCTCCGAGATATATCAGGTTCTCAGCAGGCAAGAGCGCTGCAATTTGCTGATAGACCGTGAGTCCGCCTATACCGGAGTCAAAAATTCCGATGGCCGCGTCTCCACTCACATCATTCCCCTTGATCGTTTTTCCCTCATCGACAGCGGTACATCGAAATATATCAAAAAGTGATGTTACACCTCGGAGTATTTTTCATCTCCCTATCTAACTGCTTGATATATTTTCCATTTACCAATCAGAGAAAATCCTTGAAAAACCTGAATATCTCACCTAATACCTTAGCTGTTTCACACGAAACATTTTCCTCCGGTGACACCAGCCCTTCTTTTTCAGGAGGCATTACTGACCAAACGTCTCAACAATGAGCCTGTGGTTCTCTCGCACCCGATCAGCTTTTACCCCGGCCGTCGGTGTATACAGAATAGGCAGGTCTACAACATCCTTCCATTTCTCAATCTGCTCACGACATTCTTCGGGCGTACCCGCAATCGCAATCTGTTCGACCATATCATCCGTCACGGCAGCAGCCATCTTCGGCAGGTTAAAGGTTTTGAAATGTTCCCATATGGTCCGCTTTTGTTCCTCCCAACCATGCAGATTCAGAATGCCCTCGTAGGATTTCACCGAGGCATAAAAGGCGATCTGATTTTTCGCGTCGCGTAGGGCTTGCTCACGGTCATGGCTGACAGCGGTGATCAGCAATGTTGTCAGGTCAATATCCTCGGGGTTCCGACCCGCCCGCTTCGCTCCGACCTCTATATTCGGTCGAATAAATTCAGCGATATATTTGCGGCTGTAGAGGGGGTGGCCGACTAAGCCATCGGCAATCTCGCCAGTCGTCCGCAACATGCCCTTTTGCACTGCGGCCAGATAGAGAGGAATACGATCACGGGCGATATGCGGACGCACGTACGCCGGGATGTTCAACCTGTAGTAATCGCCCTCAAACTTCATACCGCCGCCCGCGTGCGATGCCCAGAGTTTCCTGATCAACGCGACACACTCTTTCATTTTCAGAGCGGAGCGGGGCTCAAACTTCTCTCCGTACCACATTTCATTCATGGAACGGGTCCCACTCCCCAAGCCAAGAATCAGACGGCCGTTCGAGAGTTCGTCAATATCCATTGCCCCGGTCGCATTCAGCACCGGGTTCCGCATATATGCATAGGCGATGCCGGTAGCAATTTTGGCGCGTTGGGTACACGTGGCAACTGCGGCTAAGGTGACCAGACCGTTGCGATTAAAAAACTCACCATTCCAAAGAGAATCAAAGCCGGCCTCATCGGCGAGTTGAGCGATTTCCATCATATCGCGGATTGTCGGCGTAAAAAGAGCGATTCCACGTCGCTGCATACGTACTCCTTATTTATAGAAGAGATTATTTGACAGAAGAAACATTATCAGTCTCAATTTATCGAACGAGAAATGTTCCAGCCTACTCCAACACCAGTCCACCGCACACTGGCAGGTAGTGGCCGGTGACGAAGCTGCTCAACTCGGACGCGAAAAACAGCGCTGCGTTTGCCGTATCCTCAACTGTTCCTGTTCTACGCAACGGCACTTTACTTTCATGCTTCGCCTGGGTTTCCGGTGTCAGCATGTTTTTGACTTCCTGAGTTAGGGTCAAACCGGGAGAGACGATATTGACGGTAATATTATATTGACCAAACTCAACTGCCAGATTCCGCGAGAAGCCCAACATGGCTGTTTTTGCTGAGGTATAGGCGTGGTAGTTTGGATTTGGTTGATGAATGCCAATCGTGTTGATGCTGATGATCCGCCCCCACCGGCGCGTCTTCATTCCAGGCAAAACCGCTTGCGCACACAAAAAGGCGGCTTTGACCGTCGTATCGAGTTGATACTGCCAGTCCGTCCAGGTAGTGTCCTGAAACAGCTTCTGCGGTATACTGCCAGCATAATTGTTAACGAGGATATCAACCTGGCCAAATCGATCTTCGGTTTGACGAACCATATCAGCAACTTGGGCTTCATCGGTAATGTCTGCCTTGACAAACAGCACTTGCTGGCCGGCCGACTCGATTTCTTCAAGCACCTGTTGGGGATTCCCTTCCTCTTTGACTTGGTTAATGACAACCCTGGATCCCTCACTGGCGAAAACACGGGCAATGCCAGCTCCGGTACCTCGGACGGATCCAGTAATAAGCGCAACTTTATTTTCCAGAAGCATAGATATTCCCTCAGTCGGGGCCGACTGGCCCACCTCACAAACCGAAGATGATCGAGCTTTGTCCCCGGTCTTACACAGCCCCTACCCCGGCTGTAGACCGAGGCCACGGATCGCAATGATATTGCGCAGAATATTGCTCGTTCCACCCTGGATCGTATAGGCCGGAGCGTACAGATATTCTCGGGCCGCTCGGCCGGCTAAACGGGCATGGGGCGAGCCCGGCAGGAGGACCGCATAATCACCCAGCAGTTCGCTCACCGCTTTGGCGATACGCTGTTCCACTTCGGTGCAAAAGCACTTTGCCATGGCGGCTTCATAGTTCGGCACGATCTTCTGTGTCAGATACCACGCGACCTTGTAGACCATGGAGCGGCCCAAATCGAGTTCGATCTGAAGCTGAGACAAGGTATCCCGGACAAGCGGGTCTTTCGTCAGGCCCCGTTCCTTGGCATATCGAACCGCATCCTGAAAGAGGGGATAATTACTCAGCAGCCGCTCAATACCGCTGCGTTCGTAGTCAAGCTGAGAGGCAATCTGATACCAGCCTCGATTTTTTTCACCAATCAGCCGGTTTTTCGGTACCTCAACATTGTCAAAAAAGACCTCATTAAAATGATGTTCTCCGGTTGCATCGATGAGGGGCCGCACATCGACGCCCGGTGTATCCATAGCAACCAGGAATTCACTGATCCCTCTATGCTTCGGGGCATCCGGATCCGTGCGAGCAACCAGATAGGCATAATCGGCAACGTGGGCGAAGCTGGTCCAGATCTTTTGGCCGTTCAAGGTATAGTGATCGCCCTCCTCGTTTGCCCGGGTCTGGAGCGAGGCCAAGTCGGAGCCGGACCCAGGTTCACTCATACCCAGACAAAAGACGACCTCACCTTTACAGACTTGCGGAAGTATCTCCTGTTTTTGCTCCTCACTACCATACGCGAGAAGCGCCGGACCAACCTGACGGTCCCCCAGCCAGTGGGCCGCGACTGGAGCTCCGGCACGCAGCAGTTCTTCGGTCAGGATCAAGCGGTCAAGATACGACTTTTCCTGACCGCCGTATTTCTTGGGCCAGGTCAACCCGATCCAGCCTTGCTGGCCAAGTTTCTGAGAAAATTCGCGCGAGTAGCCGCTAATCCAGCCGTCTTCAACCCGCTCCTCGGCCAGTACCTCGCTCGACAGGAATTCCCGGATTTCTGCACGAAACGCTTCTTGTTCCCCGGTGAGAGCAAAATCCATACTGTCTCCTTGACTGAGATTGGGTCTGTTGGGTCTCAAGGACTCAATCGACTCAATCGACTCACATAGTCCCTACCCTTCCCCCAGCGCCTCATATTCGCCCACTGGGGCAATCAAAACCTCCGAGTCGCGTGAGCAACTCAGGTGCAGGGCAAGGGAGCTGGTGTCATCAAACTGCTGAGCAATAATCCACATCTGTTCAATTTCAGGACTGACCTGGGGCAACATTTCCAGAGTCTTTCGGGTACGCTGGGCGTCAAAAAAGGCGAACGGCTCATCAAGGATAAGGCACTCAACACCACACAGTGATGAGCTAATCAAGGCTTGCGACAGGGCCAGACGGATAGCCAGCATGACCTGATTATAGGTTCCTCCCGAAATTTCGTTCAGACCAACAAAATGACCCTTTTCACTCGACCATACCCGGACATCGAGGTCATTATCGATTTGCATGGTCTCGTAGCGCCCCTCAGTGAGCTTCGGCATGATTTTACTCACAACGTGCCGCATCTCCAGGTTAAACCGGCTCAGTAAACGCCGGTGCGAGCCAGAGAGGAGATTTTGAGCGATTCGCCGTACTTCAATACTGCGGGTTTTGCTCTCAATATCCCTTTCGAACGCGGCGGTCTCCTGGTCCAGTTGTGCCGCTTTATTGAGGCGACGCTCTTCTTCCGCGATGGCCTGACCCAGACGGTCCAGGTCTTGGCGTATGGCAACCAAGCTCGTCTCAACAGACTGTATTTCTTCAGTTATCCGTCTAGTGATGGCGTCAGCATCCTCCTGGCAGGTGAGGCTCGCGGCCTCCAGCGGAGCAAGAAACGCTGCGAGCGCCTCTGCATCGAGCAGCGCTACGCCAGGGCCACTGACAAACTGGGTCAGAGCCTCTTTCAATGGCGGATCATCACAGATATCAAGAGTCGCCACCTCGGTGACCAGGGACTGCTGGGGAAGATCGTCTAGGCTTTGGAGTTGGGCTTTGATTGCTTCTTGGTCGGCTTGGAGGCGGGCGGCCTTCTGCCGTGCGGTCAGAATCTGCTCCGTAAGAATAAAAACCATAACGAGCAATATCAGGCTCAGCCCACTGGAGACCGCGGCGACAAGGAAAAGCACGGTATTGTACGTCACCAATTGCAGACCATTTCCGAGCCACTGTCCGACGGCGTGATTTGGCGCATAGTTCAGAAACCAGAGCACGCTCCAACTTAGAATCATAAGCAGAAACGTGACGAAAAAGCCGATCATAGGACCGGTCCGCTTCCCGCGTATGCCTTCCCCCTGACTGAGGAGAAGCGCCTGCTGGTCGGGTAAAGAGCGTACGCGCGCATCAACCTCAGCCGGCCGCTCTCCCTGGCCGATGAGCCAGGCCAGACGTTGGCGATACACGGCGGCCGCGTTCCGCACAGGGGTAAAAGCCTGGAGACGCTTACGCAGATCATCACTCCAGGACTGGAGCGCCCCAGTCAGCCGCGGACCCGAACCGGATTCTGCACCTTGACTCGCCGCGTCCACGGCTTTTGTGGCGGTATCGATGTGATCCGCATAGTGCAGCCACTGCTCCAGGCTGGTATCGAGATTGGCTTGTGTCGTCTTTTCCACCTGATCGGCGATCTCTGCGGTTGCCGCGCGCAGGCGGTCGAGCCTTAGGCCACGTGCCGTATTTTCCTTTTTTCGCTCAGCAATGGCCGTGGTTTGGCCATTCTGTTCTGCCTTCAAATTGGGCAACGCATCAGCCTGGATATTGAGTTCAGTGCGCTGCCGACGAGCCTCGGCAAGGCCGCCATGCAGAAGGGCAAGTTCTTCCTGGAAGGTCTGAATATCGGACGCACATTCAGTCGCCACGTGCTCAAAGGTTTCGACACCGGCCAGCGCCTTAGCGGTCTGCAGGAGAATAGACGGAGAAGCAATATTCCGCTGAGCTAGATAAAAGGAATCGATAAAGCGTTGATAGGTAAACCCGCACAGCTGGGCCACATTCTCGTTCACCGCGGCAGATCCACGAACAAAAGGCTCCGCTTCCCCTTCCCTGCGAAGCTGGGCTAAATGATTCCCGTCTGCGTCAAAAGAGCGGGTAATCAGATAGCTGTGTTTATCCTTGGCAAAGAAGCCAACAGTGACGGAAGCGCCAAACTCGCCCCATTTAATATTTTTTTGGAATTCGTCCTCAGGGTGAGAGAATGTCCGGCCAAACAGCGCCAGACACAGAATTTCGGCAATAGTCGTTTTGCCGGATTCATTGGCGCCGCTTATTCCAATCACTCCCCGCCGGGGAAGATTTGTCAGCTTCAGTTCCGAATAACGCAGCACATTTTTCGCGTGAACACTCGTAATGATCATGGAAGCTTCCTTGACTGGCTGAGTTTCCGCAGGACGAGGGAGACGGCTTCGTGGTAGAGTGGCTCGTCAAAATCAGGATTTTCACTGCCTAAACGCTCGATTTCTGCTTGGCTATGCTGCTCAAATTCCGCTGCCAGACTCGTGAGCCGAAACTTTTCTATCAGAGCGGGCTCCTTTGCGGTTGCCTGTTCTTCGGCTGGATTACTGGACCGCAGTCCTCTTACCAGGACGATATCCTTTTTTGTTGCCATTCACTCCTCCCTTGCCACGTCGGTATGCCCATATCCAGTTTATATGCACGGGCGGGTTGATTACAACGACACCCCCAGTTCTGGAACCGTTGGATCCTTCCGTCCGACTTGGCAATTGTCGAGTCCTCAGCTACGCTAGAGCCTTAAAATGGCGGCTGAAGGAGGCACGCATATGAGTGGCTACACGATCATTGACGTTGATACCCACGTAACAGAGACGCCGGACCTGTGGACCAGTCGGGTCCCCGACAAATTAAAAGACGCGGTTCCCCGATTGGACCTCGACGCCAGGGGACGCCTGTGGTGGTTCCTGGGCGACCGGCGTATAGCCAATCCGGGTCTGACCGCCACCGCCGGGGTCGGCGATATGACCAACTGGCCCAAGTCGTATGACGAGATGCACCCCGGCGCGTTCGACGCCAAGGAGCGCCTCAAATACATGGACGAAATGGGCATCTGGGCGATGGTCATGTATCCCAACGTCGGGGGATTCGGCAGCCAGGAGTTTCTGCGCCTCGAAGACGCCGAGCTCAAGCTGACCTGCGTCAAGGTGTATAACGATTGGCAGACCGAGTGGGCATCAGCCGATTCGCGCCGCCTGCTCCCGATCACCTCAACGCCGTTCTGGGATGTTGACGCCTCGGTTGAAGAAGTCCGACGCTGTCACGCCATGGGCCATAAAGGCATTCTCTTCACCGGCGACCCACAATCGCTCGGCCAACCACTCCTGGGCGACCCGCACTGGAATCCGTTATGGGAAGTTGCCTGCGAGCTCGACCAGCCGATCAGCTTTCATATTGGCTCCGGCAATATGGACGGCGGACTGCGGCGCGACAAGGTGAAGGCCTACGGCAAAATGGCGGCGTTTGCCGAGCTCTCGGTTGATATCTTCATGCGCAACGGCATTCAGTTAAGCGATCTGATCATTTCTGGTGTCCTGGCGCGCTATCCCAGTATTAAATTTGTTTCGGTTGAGAGCGGGATCGGCTGGATTCCGTTTGCTCTCGAAGCCCTGGATTATCAGTTCCTCGGCAACCGTGTTCCAGAAGAGCGGCCCGACCTGGACATGTTACCGTCCGAATATTTTGCGCGGAACATCTACGCCTGCTACTGGTTCGAGCAGATCGCCCCACGCCGTCTGATCGACAAGGTCGGGGTGGACCGGATCATGTTTGAAACCGACTTTCCCCATCCGACTTCGCTCTATGGTGATGAAGTCCACGACCGTATCAAGGAAGGCTTAGAGGATTGTGACGAAGAGGTCCGGCGTAAAATCCTGTGGGCCAACGGACAAAAACTGTATAGAGTCGAAGGTCCGACCGCAGCGGACGAAGCCAGGTTGAACGCCTGAAATTTCAGTGCACCGTGCTCAAAAGGAACGGCCAAGGGCATCCGCCCTTGGCCGTTTTGACTGGAGTCGGCAGCCACCCCCGCTCTGGACCACCCTACTCAGAGGATACGAATGTCTTTGTGATACACGCACCGATAGCGGACCGGAAACGTGCCGCTCTCTTCTTCAAGAATCTTTCGACCTGTCCGTTCCTCAAACACCGAGACCCACCTCACAATATGTTCCGGTTGTAAGCAGAATCCAGCGACACCCAGCTCCTGTAGAATATGCCGAACAATGCTGCCGGCCGTCAGCCCGCGGTCGGGCCGGCCACGATATGCCTTGACCACATAGTGTGCAACATTTTCTTCAATCAGGTGATAGGCCGAACCATGTCCGACGCCAATATCGAAACTCGGCATCCCAATCACCCGCTCCCATAGACACATGCAGTGCTCCTGGCGCGCTCCTCTCTGGCGTGACTATACTGACCCGCGGTCTTTCACGTCAATGCTGTCGGCAACCATACGGCGCTTGACTGCGAACAGGATTCATGACGATATCCGTACTTTGGGTCGTGTCTGACTGTGGAGGTTATCATGGCGAGTTTAGTCAGCGTTGGTCGGCCGGCGGGTCATGTCGAAGGACCGTCCAAAGTCACCGGACAGGCCCGCTATACCGCGGATATTCGGCTGCCCGGTTTGCTGTACGGCAAGTGCCTGCGCAGCCCGTTTCCCCACGCCCGGATTGTCTCGATTGATACCGCGCAGGCAAAAGCGCTAGCCGGCGTCCACGCGGTCATTACCGGAGCGGAGCTGCCGGACCGCCGCATTGGTCGTTTCTTCTTGGATAAGCCCGTGCTCGCGCGGGACGTGGTTCGTTTTGCAGGCGAGAAGGTGGTCGCGGTTGCGGCTGAGTCCATGGATATTGCCGAGGAAGCGCTCACCCGCATAGCAGTTGAGTATGAAGCCCTGCCCGCAGTCTTTGATCCCGTCGAGGCCATGCAGGGAAACGCGCCACGCGTCCATACCGACACCAGCGCCTACACCCATCCTCCCGTGCCCGATTTCGTTCATCCGGGCGATGACCGCCTGTACCCGGACATTCCCAATGTGGTATCCCAGGTCTTCTACACCCACGGCGATGTTGAAGCCGGATTTTCTCAAGCTACCCGCGAGTTTACCCATACGTTTACCATTCCCCCGGTTCATCAGGGTTATATTGAGCCGCATGCCAGTGTCGTCCAGATTGAGCCAGACGGTAAAGTCAATCTGTGGATCTCGAATAAGACCCCCTTTGTGGCTCGGTCTCAATTTGCGGCTGCGCTGGATGTGACCGAGGACCGAGTCTGCGTCAACACTGCACCCATTGGCGGTGATTTTGGGGGTAAAGGCTCATTGATGGATAGCGTCGTGTGCTATCACCTGGCCGCGGCCGCGGGTCGGCCGGTCAAAATGGTCATGACCTATACCGAAGAGCTGTCAGCCGGCAATCCGCGTCATCCGGCAGTCATTACGCTGCGGACTGGCGTAGACGCCAGTGGGCGCATTGTTGCACGTAAGGCCAAGCTGGTTTTCAGTTGTGGCGCTTATAGCGCCTTCACGCCACTGCATACCGTACACGGTAGTGTCCACGCCGCCGGTCCGTACCGGATGCCCAATGTCGAAATCGAGGTCTTTCGCGTCTACACCAACACCGTTCCCGCCGGACATATGCGTGCGCCCGGCGCGCCCCAGATCGTTTTTGGGGTTGAAAGCCATATGGACCTCATTGCCCAAGAGCTGGGGCTCGATCCCTTGGAGTTTCGGCTTCGCAATACGCTGGTCGAAGGCGATGCCGCCCCGCTGGGTGAAAAGTGGAAGAAGATTCGCTGTAAAGAGACCTTGGAGGCCGCGGCCAGGGAAGCCGAGTGGGACACGGAAAAGGCAGCCCATATTGGCCGCGGCATTGGCATGTATGACCGCGAGCCCGGGGCGTTTGGTCCATCGAGCGCAACCTTGAGTATTGCTGCCGATGCTACGCTGACCCTCATGACGGGCGCGGCAGATACGGGCACGGGTTCGTATACGGTGCTGCAGCAGGTCGTGGCTGAAGAATTACAGATCCCTTTGGAATCCGTCAGGGTCGTACAGGGCAGTACCGACTCCGCACAGTGGGAAGTGGGCGCTGGGGGGAGCCGTCTGACGCATATGGCCGGTCAGGCGACCCTTGCCGCCGTTCAAAAATTAAAGGCAGGACTCACCGCATTTGCCGCCCGGCATATGGAAAGTCCGCCGGAGCAGGTCGCATATCGGGCGGGTGAGTTTGTGAATACGAACGGGCAGCGTCTTGCGCTCCCCAGGCTGATGGCGGCACTCGCCGACCGGGAAGAGCTGCCCTTACGCTACACCGGAGAATATGTGGCCGAAGACCCGGTGGAGGTGACCTCATTCTGCGCCCAGATAGCCGAAGTCGCTGTTGATCCGGCAACCGGCCAGGTGACGCTCAAGAAGCTCACGACCGCGCACGATGTCGGCACCATCCTCAATCCGCTCACCCACCAGGGGCAAGTTGAAGGCGGGGCGATCCAAGGGGTCGGCCACGCGCTGACCGAACATCTGATCGTGCAGGACGGAGCCGTGACGAATGTCCATTTGGGTGACTATAAGCTGCCGACCAGCATGGATATTCCGGAGCTGAAAACCGTTCTGGGCGAAAGCAACGCCGGCCCTGCGCCCTATGCAGGCAAGGCCATTGGCGAGCACAGTAATGTGGCTGTACCGGCGGCGGTGGCAAACGCCGTCTTTGATGCGGTGGGAGTCCGGCTGATGGATTTGCCGGTGACCGCAGAGAAAGTGTATGCGGCCCTGCGAGAAAAGAACAGCGCCACCCGGAATGATTGATAAACGTGGCAGAGAGAAAGCAGTCAGGTATGAAATCCATTCGACTCCGAGTAAACGGCCAAGCTGTTGAGCGGGACATTCCGGACAACGCCTTGCTCATCGATTTATTACGCAACGGTCTTGATCTCACCGGGACCAAAGAAGGCTGTAGCGTGGGCGTATGTGGGGCGTGTACCGTCCTGCTGGACGGTCAGCCCGTCAGTTCCTGCTTGACTTTAGCGGTCACGGCGGACGGCTGTGCGGTCACCACTATTGAAGGACTGTCCGAAGGCGACAGGCTGCACCCGCTCCAAAAAGCGTTTATCGACTATGGCGGCTTTCAGTGCGGTATTTGTACGCCGGGTCAGATCATGTCGGCTAAAGCGCTGTTGGACGAAAACCCGCATCCGTCAAAAGACGAGATTCAAAACTGGATGATGGGCAATCTGTGCCGCTGTACCGGCTATTATAAAATAATCGAGTCGATCCAGGCGGTGGCGGACGGAAGGGTCACACCATGATTGCCTTTGAATATATTGAGCCGGAAAGCCTCGAAGAGGCTTTAGCCCTGCTTGAACAGCACGGCGAGGACGCCAAGGTCCTGGCCGGTGGAACCGGGCTGGTCAACCTGATGAAACAACGCCTGGTTCAGCCTACGTATCTGATCGGTCTCCGCCGCCTGGCACACAGCCCGGAACTCGCCGAGATTCGGCCCAACGGTGGTCTCACTATTGGGGCGCTGTGTTCGCATCGTACCGTAGAAACCTCAGCCCTGATTCAACACCGCCTTCCCCTTTTGGCTACGACCTTTCAGCATGTGGCCAGTGTTCGTATTCGGACGGCTGCGACCATTGGCGGCTCACTGGCGCATGCCGACCCAAACCAGGACCCGCCGCCCGCGTTGCTCGTCCTGGACGCGCGGCTTCGGGTCCAATCAACCCACGGCGAGCGGGAAATTGATCTGAACGATTTTTTTGTTGATTATTATGAAACCGCGCTCGAACCCGAAGAACTCATCACCACCGTTGTCATCCCGCCCCAACCCACCGGCGCGGGGACTGCTTTCTCTAAATTCCTGCCCCAGACGCACGATGATTACGCAACCGTTGCCGTCGCCGCACGGATATCCTTGGACGGCGACACCATTGCCCACGCCCGCATCGCCTTGGGTGCGGCCGCAGCCACCCCACTCCGGGCAAAAGCGGTTGAAACCGCCCTCCAGGGCCAGACCCCGACTCCCAAGCTTATGCGTGACGCGGCCGCTCTTGTTGCCGAAGAGGTTGATCCGCTCGCAGACTTTCGCGGCTCGGCGGAATACAAGCGCGACATGGCCGTCGTATTTACCCAGCGGACCATCGGACAGGCAGTGACACGGGCCAGGGAAGCGAGCGGGAACGGATGAACTTCGAGCATCACTGTACGGTCCCGGTTGCGCGCGAAACCCTGTGGGATTTTCTCATGGATGTGCCGCGGATGGCGGCCTGTATACCGGGGGTGAGCGATGTTGTCGCCACCGGTGAGGATCAATACGTGGGCCGGATGAAAGTGGCATTCGGGCCTATTCGCCTTACCCTACGGGGCGAGCTCCGCATCCAGGAGTTCGATCAAACGAATTGGCGTGCGGTTGGTCGGGCGGAAGCCCACGATCGACGCGTTGGTGGCGGCGTCCATATCAGCGCCGCGCTGGCCTTAGTCGAACAGGAAGAGGCGCAAACCCAACTGTCCATCCAGACCGAAGCCCGGCTCATGGGCAAACTTGGTGAGTTCGGCCAGCCTGTCATTCGGAAAAGGGCTGATAAAATAGTGGCCGAGTTCGCCCGGAATGTTGCAAAACATTTCAAAGAGTAGACGTGTCCAGCATCTGCCTGTCTATCGGAGGACATGTTTACTCTTTTCGGCGTAGGGAGCCTTCTCGTCCCTGGGGGAGGGGGAAATTATTCCTACATCTTTATCCGTTCGTTCTCCGGGTCGTAGAAAGGACGCAACGAAGCCCGAGCCGGAATACGCCTGCCCGCGACCTCTATTTCGTAGTGGCCGGACTGAATGTATTCGGGTGTGACACCATCCGCATGATTGACGTACCCCAGGCCAATGGCTGCGCCCAGGGTATGGCCGAACATACCGGAGGTAATAAAACCGACAATTTCATTATCCCGCCAAATCGGTTCATTGTGGTAGAGCAATACCTCCGGGTCTTCTAATGCAAACTGGACGATCCGCTTTTTGACGCCGTTATGGTGTTGCTTCAGCAGGACTTCTCGGCCTAAGAAAGAGTCCTTATTCAGCCGAACGGCAAACCCGAGCCCGGCTTCGAACGGTGTGTCTTCATCGGCCACGTCGTGCCCCCAGTGACGGTAGCCTTTTTCTATACGCAAGGAATTGAGGGCGTGATAGCCGCAGTGTTGAAGTGATACGGCTTTGCCGGCTTGCGTGATGGCGTCGTAGACTGAAAGAGCGAATTCGGTCGGTATGTGCAGCTCCCAGCCCAGCTCACCCACATAGGTAATACGGATAGCGCGGAGCCGAGCATCGGCAAAGTCGATTTCCTGCGAGCTGGCAAACGGGAAGGCGGGGTTGGAGAGGTCCGCATCGGTCAAGCTGCTCAAGAGCGTCCGAGCATTCGGACCCATCACGCCCAGCACGGCGTAGGCTGAGGTCACGTCGGTGAGAAAAGCATATTCGTCCGCAGCAATATGCGACTGTATATAGGAAAACGTTTTTGTCTGCGTGGCCGCGGCATCCACGATATAGAAGCAGTCCGGAGCAACGCGAGTGATAGTCACATCGGCCTCGACCCCACCCCGCTCATTCAACATTTGGGTATAGACCACCTTCCCTGGCACAACGTCAATCTGGTTCCCGCACAGACGATTGAGCACGCTCACCGCATCCTTTCCCTGGAGGAGAAACTTGCTGAAAGAGGTTTGGTCGAACAGACCGACATTCTCACGTACGGCCCGATGCTCAGCCGCCGAATAGGCAAACCAGTTTTGTTTGCCGTACGAATATTGGTATGTGGGTTCCACGCCCGGAGGAGCAAACCAATTGGCGCGCTCCCAGCCGGCGACTTCTCCGAAACACGCCCCCTGGCTCACCAACCGGTCGTGCAGCGGCGACAGGCGCACGTTGCGGCTGGTTTCATACTGCCGGAACGGCCAGTGCATATCATAGAGGAGGCCCAGGGTTTCCGAGACCCGTTTTTCCAAATAGTGTCGATTGTTCTGAAAGGGTCGATTGCGCCGAATATCAACGTCCCACAGGTCTAGCGGCGGATGTCCGTGCGCAATCCATTCTGCCAGGACTTTCCCGGCCCCACCGGAAGACTGAATACCGATGGAGTTAAAGCCCGCGGCGACATAGAAATTCTTGAGCTCGGGCGCTTCGCCCAAATGGTAGCGGTCGTCCGGAGTGAAACTTTCGGGTCCGTTGAGGAAGAGTTTGATCCCCGCGGTCTCCAACGCCGGCAAACGGTGCATCGCCTTGTTGAATACACCCTCCAGATGCTCCCAGTCTTCACCAAAAGTGCCAAATGCAAAATCTTCAGGAATGGCCTCGCCTCCCCTTCCCCACGGCTTGGCCTGGAGTTCAAAGAAACCCGCCAGGACACAGCCGACTTCTTCCTTGAAATACGTTGCACTCCCAGGGTCGCGTAGCGTCGGTAAACCAGAGGCCAGCCCGGCAATCGGCTCGGTCACAACATAAAAATGTTCCGCCGCGTGGAGGGGAATACTGACCCCGGCCAGGCGACCGACCTGCCGCGCCCACATACCGGCACAGTTGACCACATATTCAGACTGGATGTCGCCGTATTCGGTGGCAACTCCGCTGACCCTACCGTCTTTCTGGTGAATGCCGGTCGCCTTCACATTCTCGAATATCTGGGCGCCACGCATCTTGGCACCCTTGGCATAGGCCTGGGTCGTATCGGTCGGGTTCGTCTGCCCGTCGCCAGGTAAATACACCGCCCCCACCAAGTCTGAGGCATTCATGAGTGGCCACAGGTCGGCCGCTTCCCTGGGGGTAATGACTTCAACCCCTAGCCCAAAGCATTTTGCCATGGACGCGCCGCGCTTGAGTTCCTCAAAACGCTCGGCGTTATTGGCAATAGCCAGGGAGCCGGTTTGCTTAAAGCCGGTTGCTTGTCCGGTTTCGGCTTCGAGTTCCTGCAAGAGCGTAGTCGTATATTGGGCGAGTCGGGTCAGATTGTGCGTCGCTCGCAATTGTCCCACCAGGCCAGCAGCGTGCCAGGTGGTGCCGCTGGTGAGGCTTTTACGTTCGAGCAGGACCACATCGCTGAGGCCGAGTTTGCAGAGATGATAGGCCACGCTACAACCGATTATGCCACCGCCAATAATGACGACCTGCGCATGCGAAGGAAGGTTCACGCTGACACGCTCCGTTTCTGTCCTCGTCCACTACAACTGATTGCCATACTCAGTCTAATTCCGGTACTCATCTCCACAATCGCCAATGGATTGAAAGAGGTTGTTCGAGTGGCTCAGGAGGCTATGCACCTGATCAAGCTCCCCTGCGTCGAGCGTTATATCAAAAATGCGCGCGTTGTCGGCCCGGTGCTCAGAAACACCCAGTCGGGTACCAAGAATAACGCCAGCCACGCAAGGTTTGGTAAGGATGTAATAGGTGGCGATATTAGCGATACTCACGGCATGCCTCTCGGCGATATCCTTGAGACAGCCCAACAGTTCTTGGAAGAGTTGCCACCCGCCCCAAGCATCGATCATCTGTTTATATTTCTGAAGGCTGGCTGTCTTCAGCGACCATTGGCCCGGCTCACGCCGGCCAAGAAACTGTTCAGACAGCAGCCCGCCGCACACGGTCCCATAGGTCAGCAACTGGATATCATGCGCTTGGCAAAACGGGATCATCTCGATCTCCGGTCGGCGGTCAATCAGGGAGAACTGGACTTGATTGGAAACGATTGTGATGTCGTGCTCGGTAATGATTCTGAGATGCTCGGTATCGAAGTTGGTCAAGGCAAGATGGTGAATCTTACCTTCTTCTTTGAGATCGGAGAGGTGTTTGAGTGCATCCAAATAGCGTTTGTCGCTGTAGTCCCACCAGTGAAACTGCAAGAGATCAAGCGTCTCCACATCCATGCGACGTAAAGAGATGTCGATATTGTGCTCTACTACCTCGCGTGTCATGCGACCGGGACGCGGGACCCATTTGGTAAAGGCTTGGATGCTAGGAAGTGCTTCGGTACCGCGCGACTTCGCGAGCTGACGCCGGAAATCGCCGATAAAATCTTCGGCCGGGCCATAGTGATCCGCAAGATCCCACGAGGTGAAGCCAGTCTCATGATAGTCAAACATCTCCCGGACCGCGGCTTGGGGATTAATGCGCCCGTGCCCTCCAGACACCTGCCATAAGCCGTTAAGAATACGACAGATGGTGAGATCCTGAGTAAATTGCAAACGACTCGATTGTGGCAGGCCCACGGCAAAGCCTCCTCATACGAAGTTGGCAGACTTAATCGTATGCCACAATGTGGCAGCCGTCCAGAAAAATATTCCGGACGAAATGTTCGAGAGGGAATGCATCGGAAAACATTGGAGACCCACAGTAGTAAATCCTGGAGCGGTGTATACATTCACCCCAGCAGAATCATGGCTATCCCGCTCACGACAAGGACGACACCCGGGATTTGACGCCAGACTTCTTTTTCACGCCACAGAACGAGCGCCAGTCCAATAGCCACGACAGCTTCGATTTGAGCAACTGCCTTGGCGTACACCACCAGGGTCAGCGAGTAAGACCAAAAGGCACAGATACTGCCACAGAAACTCGCTGCCCCAATGAGCGACATCCGGCGCCAGTGGGTTGTAATAGCCTGCAATTCCTCGCGTTTCAGCCACCACAGGTAGGCCGTCAGCATCACAACCTCCATCCAGGTGGTATGAAACACGGCGTGAACAGCGGCCTCGAAGCGACTTGTTCCAAATTGAGGGTTTAAGGCGGCAAACTCCGTGGTAGCCTCTTTCAATAGAAAACTGGCAAACACCAGAAAGATGGCACACGTACCAGCGAGTAAGGCTCCCAGGTCAAAATGCAGGGCTCGACGCCAGCCCGCAGGCCCGCCCTCTTTGCCGAGGTTCATCAGCATCACACCCAGGCTGGAAGCGATGATACCGACCCAGCCGAAGGCCGACGGATACTCTGCAAAAAACATGAGGCCACACAAGGCGGTGAAGAGCACTTCCAGTTTGTGCAAGACAATGGCCTGCGCAAAATTGGTATGCCGAAAGGCAGAAACTAGGGCGATATTGGCAAGAATCTGGGTAACCCCTGTCAAAAAGCAATACCCATAGAATGCGAACGACAACTGCGGTACGCCGCTCGCGGCTATCAGCATGAGCACTGCGGGGCCTGAGAACGGCAGATTAAACGTAAAACGCGCCCAACTGATGAGGACGGGAGAAACCCTGCCAGACAAGGTCCGCGCCAGCGCGTTCCGCAGGGTCAGGAAAACGCCGGCGGCAATGGAAATTTCAACCCAGGTCAATGAGGCGTCCGTTGGGTCCGTTGGGTCCGTTGGGCCAAGACTCAACCGACTCAATAACTCAATGACTCAACCGACTCGATCCGCGGCTGCTGAGGCATTGTTCCTGCATTATTCCCGTGACGGATCTTCCGTTGCAGGCGGGGTAGCACTCTTCGTAGGCATTGCCTCGGGAGAGGTTTGGGCTTCTTCAGTCACCTCCTCTTTATCTACGATGGCCGTTACCGGCGCGATGATATCCACGGTTTCAAACAAGTTCATGAGGTGGCGGGTATTGGCCCCTAAATCCGACTTGCCGACGCGTGAGGCAGAACGCGCGAAAAGCGTACTCCGCTCCTCTCCATCAGCCTCGACCCAGATGGTGACATCATCCTTGAATTTAATGACTCTCGTCGTCACCACGGCTTCTATTTTCCGCTCTTCCGGCTCAACCGTACTTAACTCCCAGTGGAGGGCCTCGGCTGCCCGGCGAGCAACATCAAACATCAAGGCTGCGGGAGCCGCATAGGTACGTGGCCGGAGTTCGGGAAAGGCCGTGTCTGGTGTTGTTTCCGCAACATTTGTTGACAGATAGGTCAGCAGCCGGGTTCCCATCCCTGGGGAATCACTCCACGGCAGATCGTTGGAAATAAGCCCGGCAGCCAGGAGAGACGCCCACACCACAGCCAGAAAAAAAACAACCTGCAAGAGCCCACTCATAAATCGCATAACCCCCTCCCATCAGGCATGTCTCATCACACAAATCACAGTCCATCCTGCATAAGTGGTCGTAACTCTTCCCAACTTGTGACCGGTAAAGAACAGGCAAAATTATGACAGACATAGGCAGTCAGCTTGTCATCAACCCGCGTCTTGCCTGCGAGGAATCCGGGGACACCGCGCTGCGGCGGCTGCACCGGGTCGAAACACAACAGCGTCTTATTGGGAATAAAGCTCGCATGGATGTTTTTCAGCAGCGCTGTGGTTTCAGGGACGGCCGGGTCTCCCAGGAGCACGATTTCCTTGGGCCGGCGCAGGTAAAAATCCAGGCCACACAGCATATTGCTGAAACCAAAGGGGTTTTGCTCCAGGGCGTCGTAGAACAGTCGGAAGATCGTTTCCGCTTTGGTCAGATAGTCCTGCTGCTCGGTAGCATAATACAGGCGCAGCAAGACGGAAGCGGCCACAGAGTTCCCCGACGGCACAGATCCATCGAAAGCGGACTTTGAGCGGCTGATCAGCGCTTCGTGGTCGGAGCTGGTAAAAAAGAACCCGCCCTCCTGTGCGTCCCAAAAGCGCTCCAGCAGCACGTCGGCCACAGCCACTGCTTCGTCCAGATATGCTGGCTCAAAGGTCGCCTCATACACGTCGAGTAAGGCTGCGCCGAAGCAGGCGTAGTCGTCAAGATAGGCGTTGAATTTGGCTTGCCCGTTCGTATAACTGCGCAGCAAGCGGCCTTCATGACACAGGGAAGTCTGAACAAAACGGATACCGCGCCGGGCGACCTCGAGATAGTCGGGATTGCCCAACACCTTATACGCCTCGGCAAATGCCGAAATCATGAGACCGTTCCAACTGGTCAGAATTTTCTCATCGCGACCGGGTTTCACCCGCTGTTCACGGACGGCAAAGAGGCGGCCTTTGGCCTGGCCGATCAACTGCTGCATATCGTCCACATCACGCCGAAAGAGCCGAGCCAGTTGTTCCAGCTCCAGCGTAGGATGCAGGATGTTCTTCTGCTCGAAATTTCCGACATCCGTCACATCGTAATAGCGACAGAATATCTCCCCCACCTCGTCACCCAATATCCGCATCACTTCGTCCTGGTCCCAGACAAAGAATTTGCCCTCTTTGCCTTCCGAGTCGGCATCCTGGGTTGAATAAAATCCTCCCTCCGGACTGACCATCTCACGCCTGACATAGGCCAGGATGTCCTCCACACCCTGCTGAAAGAAGGGCTCTCCGCTGGCCTGGTAGCCTTCAAGATAGAGCCGGGCCAGGAGGGCGTTATCGTACAACATCTTCTCAAAATGGGGCACCAGCCAGCGCTCGTCGACCGAATAGCGATGGAAGCCTCCCCCGAGATGGTCGTACATACCGCCTTGGGCCATTTTGCGCAGCGTGTGAATGGTCATGTCCCGGTAATGCCGATTACCGGTTGCGTGGGCGTGACGCAGAAAAAGCGAAAAAACGGAGGTGTTCGGGAATTTGGGAGCCTGACCTAGCCCGCCGTGGGTCTCGTCGTAATGTTGGGCCAGCCCTTCGACCGCTTTCTCCAGCACCGAGACCTCAAGTGGTCGCGTCGTTTGTTCACGCCGGGCCAGTTGCTCGAGCCGGGACAGAATCTCGGCGGTTGATTGGGAGACGTCCGCGGGTTTTTCCCGATAGGCTTGGGCGATACCCGCCAGGACGCGCGGAAACGCGGGGATATTATGACGATCCTCAGGCGGGAAATAGGTTCCGCCATAGAACGGCTTGCCCTCCGGGGTGAGAAACACCGTCATCGGCCAGCCGCCGCGGCCGGTCAGTATCTGGACCGCATTCATATAGATTTCATCAACATCCGGCCGTTCTTCCCGGTCAACCTTGATATTGACGAACAGCGTATTCATCAGTGTCGCAATGCGTTCGTTCTCAAAGGATTCGTGGGCCATGACATGACACCAGTGACACGCCGAATAGCCGACGCTCAGCAGAATCGGTTTGTCTTCAGATTTGGCTTTGGCAAAAGCTTCTTCGCCCCACGGGTACCAGTCTACCGGGTTGTGGGCATGTTGGAGCAAATAGGGACTCGTCTCTGTCGATAAACGGTTAGTGAATTTCATGATTTCACGAGGCCAACGACCGGGCCGGGCAACCACAGGGGGTTGCCCCTACATTTTTTGCCCTCTCCCTCCCTTCTTCTCCCTCTCCCCTTGGGGAAGAGGGTCGGGGTGAGGGGTCTCAGATATGATAAATGCGTTCGGCTTCCCGTCTGAGGTCCGGCTGAAAATCGGGATGGGCAATCTCCAGGAGGGCGGCGGCGCGCTGTTTGAGGGACTTGCCCTTGAGTTCGGCAATCCCGAATTCGGTCACCACATAGTCAACAAAGGTCCGCTGCGCAGTCACCACGCTACCAGGTTCAAGCATGGGCACGATTCGCGAGACCCGGCGGTCGTTAATCACGGCGCTCGACGGTGTGACGATCACCGACCGGCCCGGGTTACAGTAGGCCGCGGTAATGGTAAAAATGGTCTGGCCACCCGTTCCGGTATACATGAACGGGCCGAACGACTCGGAGCAGCCCTGCCCGCCCAGGTCTACGGCCAGGGCGTTATTGACGGCAACATAGTGCTCTTGATTGACCAGCAGGCGCAAATCATCCGTGTAGGTAAAGTCATAAAACTCGAATTTCGGGTTGCCATCAATAATCGCCAGCTCGTCCGGGAACACCCCGATCCCGGCACTGGCAACGACCTTGCCGGGGTTCACGGTCTTGTACTTCCCGGTAATAACGCCCTCCTGCACCAGGCGGGCAATGCCAGCGGGAATCACCTCAGTGTGAATACCCAGGTCGTTCTTGTTGCCTAGATACATGCCGAGCGGAGAGGAAACGCTACCCAAACCGATTTGGACGGTGTCGCCGTCGTGAATGAGTTCGTTGGCCACCAGGGTGCAGATGACCTCCGTCAGCGCGACTTCTTCTTCGTTGCGTTGCGTTGTCGGGAGTTCGGCCGCGGGCCGCGTCGGTTCCACAAAATAATCGATCTCGGACACATGGATATAATTCTCCCCGCCGGTTCGGATAAGGCCATCCTGGACCTCGGCCACGACCGTCCGTGCCGCGGCAGCCATGGTTTTGGACATGAACAGGCCATGCCCAAAACTGCAATAACCGTGCTTGTCGGGCGCGGAAACCGGGGTCATATACACGTCGCAGACGATGCCTGGCGGGAGTTCACCCCGGCGGTAATACATCACCGGAATGAAGTCCATATTCTTTTTTCCCATGAGCGGGCGGGTGGTCACGCCCAAGTAGGGCGTCTGAATGGTGAAGGCCTGGTCCACGCCCGGCTGGTCCCAGTCAAAGAGTGGACCTATGGTTCCAATTTTCACATCGCGCAGTTCTTCTGTACGCGCGAGCAGGGCGTCGCACAGCGAGAGGGGGGTTGCGTGCAGCCAGTTGAACTGCACGGAGTCGCCGTTCCGCACACACCGGACCGCCTCTTGCGCAGAGACCAGCTTGTCACCGCATTGATCGCGCCAATTCATAGAACCCTCCTCAACAAAAGGAATTTGCAATTCTTTGGCCGGAGCATAAACCACACCGGTCAAGAAAGCAAAGTCAGTCCGCATCGCGTCGCGCATTTCGCTGAGCACGATTTCCCGGTATGGTAGGGATCACAGGTGAGGAGGCAGTTATGGATATTCGGATTGAATATTGCGCAGCGTGAAGTTATGAGCCGGAAGCCGTCAGTTTGGCGGAATATGTATTGACCCACAATAAACAACAGGTTCAGGGTCTGACCCTGGTTCCGTATGACGACGGTCGGTTCGAGGTCATTGTCAATGGGACAAAGATTTACTCCAAGCTCGAAACCGGCGTCTTTCCCGACAGTGAGGCAGTCCAGGCCGCACTGAAGAAGCAAGCCGCGTAATCGGCCGTTTCGTAGGGTCTGAGCGACGCCGTGAAACGCCCGGCATGGAGGAATCCGACTATTGCATGGTATGTACTCACCGACCTACAGTAGGAGGAGGTTTGCAAAGTTATCCCTTAGCGCAAGGGGGAACGTCCCTCTTTGCGCCCGACCGTGAATGTTTCGAGGACACCCTTTGGATTCCGCACGCCTCCGTACTTTACATATAGTCGTCTATATGTAAAGTACGAATATGTTTAAGCGCTCTCTGTGGCTAGGCCGGGTTCAGCAGGCATGGTCCCGCCGGTCGGTCGTCTGGCTCTCCGGCGTTCGTCGGGTGGGTAAGACAAGCCTAGCTCGGATGCTGCCGGACGCAGTGTATATGAACTGCGATCTGCCTTCCAGCCTGCGGGCGCTGGATGACCCGGAACTGTTTCTCGACGGCCAGACACCGGGAACGGTAGTGGTATTCGATGAGGTACACCGTCTGGAAGACCCCAGCCGCTTGCTGAAGATTGCCGCCGACGAGTATCCGCAGCTCAAGATTCTGGCTACCGGCTCCTCAACCTTAACCGCCACTCGCAAGTTCCGAGATTCGCTCACCGGACGTAAGCAGGCGGTTCACCTCTGTCCGGTGCTGTGGGAGGAGTGCGCCGATCCCTTCGGCACACCGCTTCTTGATCACCGTCTGTTACACGGTGGGCTTCCCGAGCCGCTACTGGCGGAACGCAAAGACAGCGCGTTTTTCAGCGAATGGATCGATAGCTTCTATGCACGGGATATCCTGGAACTGTTCGGCATCCGCAACCGCCAGGGATTCTTATCGCTGTTCCGGCTGTTGTTACGCCAGAGCGGTGGACAGCTCGATTACAGCCAACTGGCGAATCTGAGCCAACTGAGCCGTCCGACGGTTAAGGCGCATATCGAGGCCATGCAGATTGCTCATGCGGTGTACCTGCTGCGGCCCTTTCATAGCGGCGGAAAACGCGAGATCGTCAGCCGTCCCAAGTGTTATGCTTTCGATACCGGATTTGTCACCTTCGAGAAGGGCTGGGACAGCATCAGAGACGAGGACCGCGGCGTGTTGTGGGAACATCTGGTGCTGGACGCCCTGCGCTGTCATTACGCGGACGAGGACATTTTCTATTGGCAAGACAAGTCCGGTCGTGAAGTAGATTTCGTCATCCGTCGCGAGCGAAATCGTGTCGATCTGGCCGAGTGCAAGATCAATCCCGATAAACTGAATATCTCCGCTATCGCGGCCTTCCGTGGTCTATATCCACAGGGTGACAACTACATCGTCAGTCCTGTAGCGAAGAAGCCGTACCGTATTCGTCGAGGCGACCGGGTGTTTACAATCTGTACGACAAAGGATCTGCCATATGGCTTGTGAGGAAATCTTCTTTACACGAAGATAGTGTACACTTAACCCCTAACCACAAGGAAGACCTATGGAAATCGGCATATATGCGACCACACACGGTCTGGCCTATCGGGACGACCAGAACGTATTGGCCCGTTCCCTTCCCGCGGATCAGCTCCGGCCCGTAGAAACCGCACAACTCGCGGAACGCCTGGGCTTTCACTCCATGTGGTTTCCGGACCATGTGTGCATGCCCATGGACTCGGAAAGCGAGCATGTCGCCAACGCGTCAGGCAGTCGCGCCTATGAACCGCGCCATACCATGTTCGATGCCGCCGTGGTAATGGGCGCCGTTGCTCACACGACGACCAGCCTCAAGCTCGGCACGAGCGTCCTCATTTCCCCCTATCGCAATCCTCTTAGCGACGCCCGCCAGTTTGCGACCATCGATCAGCTCTCGAATGGACGGCTGCTGTACGGCGTTGGCGCCGGCTGGATGCAGGAGGAGTTTGCCGCAATCGGTATTCCCTATGCCGAACGCGGTCCGCGGACGGACGAGTGTATTGAGATCTATAAACGCTCGTGGACGGACGATGTCGTCAGCTACCAGGGGCGGTTCTATCAGTTTGCCGCTCTGTCCATGGACCCCAAGCCGCGCCAACAGCCGCCCCCGATCATCTATGGCGGTGTCACCCCTGGCGGTGCCCGGCGGGCAGCACGTTCATGTGACGGCTTTTATCCGATTTTTCTCGATCCGTTTGCGAAGCCGGACCGTTATGCCAAAGAACAGGAAATAATCCGAACGGAGCTGGACGCAATCGGTCGCCCGCACGATGGATTTATCATGATGGGCGTGAGTTCCGCCCGCATGACCTCGCCCGCTGATCCTCTCAGTCAAGAGCGCCCCCCCCGCCCGCCCCCGCCCGCTGCCCCTCACAGTCAAGAGCCGCCCCGCCGCATCTGTACGGGCACGGCGGAACAAATCCTCGAAGACCTGCACGGTTTTGCCAAAGCAGGCTATGGGCTGGTGGTGTGTTTCTTTGACTGTCCGTCCGGACAATTGTCCGAGCTTGAAGACCAGATGCAACAGTTCAGCACCAGCGTTATCCCTGAAGCCAGGAACATCCGGCCCCAGGGAGGCTGGAAAACAGCCATCTGACTCGAAGAGGAAACCTGTCCTCCAATAGCGCTGAGATGCTGGACACGCTTCCTCTTTGCTCGCTATCAGGTCTCTTTCTGCTTGAGTTTTGCGCCTAGGGCCTTGGCCGTCTCAGGCGGCAAGCCGGTCGGGTCCAATAGGACGCCGTACTGCTCCAGCCAGTGAGTATGGGCAAGTTGATGCAAGGCAAAAGACGTTTGCATGGATTGGACCCGACCCTGCGCATCTTCCGCCACGTTGACCGCCTCTTTGGTCAGCTTCAGGGCAAACAGAGATTTTTTTGCAATCTTTTGGGCCATGGCCAGTACGGTTTCGTCGAGTTTCTCCCGAGGGACGATTTGATTCACCATACCGAGTTGCTTCGCCTCCTCGACCGATAGCCAGTCCGAGGTGAAGAGCATCTCTTTAGCCTTACGCGCACCGACTTCCCAGGGGTGGGCGAAGAACTCTACCCCGCCAATACCAAAGTTCGCTACCGGGTCGCAGAATTGCGCATCTTCGCTGGCGATGATGATATCGCAGGGCCAGATCAACATCAGTCCTCCGGCAATGACCTTGCCTTGTACCGCGGCCAGCGTTGGCTTGGGAATATTACGCCAGCGTTCACAAAAGCCGACGTAGATTTCTTTCTCACGCGCCATCTGCCTTTCGGCACCCGCACAGGTAAATCCGCACCACGTTCCCACCGTGTCGAATTCAGACATTTTCTCGTACACGTTGGGCTCTCGTAGATCATGGCCGGACGAAAAATGAGGCCCGTTTGCAGCCAGGATAATGACCTTAACTGCATCATCTTGTGCCGCACGGTCAAAGGCCGCGTTCAATTCATACAGCAGCTTGGTATCCTGAGCGTTTCGTGTCTCCGGCCGGTTTAACACAATACGTGCTATGTGCTCCGCAGGGATCTCATACAAGACAGATTCAAAATCGGACATCGTACCCTCCTTCTTCTGATATGCTTCCCACTGTACCCCGCCCAGCTCTTATCGTGAAGTTCGTGCAGAGAGTTCATTGGGAAATGTCCATTTTAGCCGAATGGATAACCCCGAAATCTTGGAATATTCATTTTTGACTATAGTCTACTATTCGCCTGTTATACTTTCTACAACCCACCTGCTCGATCATTATTTCGTTTGACAGATTTTGCCAGTAGTTCTATGCCTAAAGTCTGCTTTCGGTACGAGTTTGCCATGATCTCAGCCAACCGGTATCTCAACGGACTCAACAGAGAAGGAGGGGACGCATGATCGTTATTGCAGGGACAATCCCAGTCAAGGCCGAACGCTGGAATGACGCCAAGGCTCTTGCCGCCAAGATGGTGGAGGAGACACTCAAAGAGCCGGGCTGCATCAGTTATCAATTCCACACTGCGGCAACCGCTGAACATACCTTCTTCCTCTTCGAGGAATGGGAGTCGGAAGAGGCTCTTGCCGCCCACTTTCAGACCGAGCATCTGCAAAATTTTCTCAAAGAAGCTCCCAGCCTACTGGCCGGAGCCCTGGACGCAAAAAAATATACGGTAGAGAAGTCCGAAGTCTTATCGGTCTGAGGGCTCTCCTACTCAGAATACATGTATGGGTCTGGCCCTGCCCGAGCCTGCATGTATCTGCTTGAAAGAGTAAACGTGTCCTCCAATCACCCAAAAAAGTTAGACACGTTTACTCTTTTTCGTAGTTCTTGTGGCAGCCAGTTAATCGAGACAGGATTGGAGGCGAGCATGAACAGAAGCAGAGATGGACGAGGGAGGTCTGGTCGGAGTGTCGCGAGAACAGGAGCGTTGCTAGTGGCTTTCAGCCTCCTATTACAGGCTGATGCTGCGCAGGCGGCCGTGGATGAAGAGTCACAGTTTGTTCTGAACACATTCTCCTTTCTCATCTGGGGAGCCCTGGTAATGTGGATGTGCGCGGGCTTCACCATGCTGGAGTCCGGTTCGGTGCGTACAAAGAACGCCTCGGTGATCTGTCTCAAGAACATCGGGCTGTACTCGGTCGCCGGGCTGGCCTATTACTTCATCGGCTACAATCTGATGTACGTCGATGTCGGCTCCTGGGTCGGCTCGGTAACCTTTCTCTACGGTCCTTCCGCCGATGAGTTGGCCCTGTTGTCCGACCAGACAGAAGCCCTGGCCGCTGTCGTCGCAAACGGCTATGCCACGATGTCGGACTGGTTCTTCCAGATGGTCTTCGTCGCGACGGCTGCCTCGATTGTGTCCGGCACTCTGGCCGAACGGGTCAAGCTCTGGTCGTTTCTTGCCTTCACGACCGTTTTGACGGCCATTATCTATCCTATTGTTGGAGCCTGGACGTGGGGTGGGGGTTGGCTCAATGAAATGGGCTTCCAGGACTTCGCCGGTTCCACCATTGTGCATTCGACCGGCGGCTGGGCTGCACTGGCCGGCGCCATAGTCGTCGGGCCAAGAATAGGAAAGTTTCGGCCAGACGGCAGTGTCAAGCCCACGCCACCCTCGAACGTCCCGTTCGTTACCTTAGGGGTTCTTATTCTGTGGTTTGGGTGGCTTGGCTTTAACGGTGGCTCACAGCTCGCTTTGGCTGGCGCGGTGGACGCTGTGGCCATGAGTAATGTGCTCGCGAACACGAACCTGGCGGCGGCGGCGGGGGTCGTGGCCGCCTTATGCGTCTCACGACCCTTACTCGGACGGGTCGACCTCCTTGCCGTTCTGAACGGTGCGATTGCCGGCTTGGTCTCGATTACCGCAGGGCCGGATATTGTGAAGCCGTATTGGGCGGTCATCATCGGAGCGATTGGCGGGGTGGTGTGTCTAGGCGGTATGAGGCTGCTGGAGAATAT